>Ga0123341_1000384_pt1 | contig 25679 bp, 15 predicted proteins | sample Turbeapinknodule_FD_89959 | JGI IMG/M metagenome (GOLD analysis project Ga0123341, IMG submission 89959) | Root nodule microbial communities of legume samples collected from Mexico - Turtle bean Mexico pink nodule | ecosystem: Host-associated > Plants > Roots > Nodule | place: Mexico: Nepantla...
ACAAAAAAATATATATATATATATATATATATATATATATATATATATATATATATTGGCATAAATGTTTTTCTGCAATGCTGTAATAAAGAAATATTTATTTGGGTAAAATTTGCAAGAAATGTTGGTGTACGTATTTCAGATAATGAAGTGGAGAATCTGAAAAGATAATGTGAATGTGTAGAATGGCTAAGAATTTGTCATTGGATTTACGCAACTGCAATCCGAAGCTGCCTAACTCACTATCACTTGCGTGTTGAAGAAATGGTGTGTGAAAAGTTTATGGAGAAATGGATAGTGGCGACAAAGAATTTACCAACAAATTGGAAGAGTTGTGTCATGTTTGAGTTGAACTGCATCATCTCAACATGTTGATTTGATTAATACTAGACATGTGGAGTTAACTTCTTCCCACTTTCACTTTCAACTTTAATTAGGTTAACAGCTTCAACACATCTAAAACAGACCATTGGTAAAGCAGGTTTACGTGGTTTGCATTTATGTTGTGTTTGCTCGTGCAATCATAATTGGATTACTGTTTATTTTTGGAATGGATCCTAATCATAGGTATTACTTATCTTTTAACTCATTTTGGTAAGTACCAGATTTTGACTCGCTGAGCTGTACCATGCATACCAAATTCAAATGAAGAGAATGATAACTCAAATTTTGAAGTATGGAGAAGGGAATAGAGAATAGGGGTGACAATGGTGAGAATGATAACTCAAATTTGAAGTATTTATAATTAATTGATAATGTAAAACTGTAAAAACAGTAAAGTTTAGAGTCAGTAACAAAGGAACACTTTACGGAGAACGACAGCAATAACTGCAAGCGTAACTTTTAACTTCAAATGGTGATATTTCAATGTGCATGGTTATTATAGATAAGGGAAAATGTTGGAAAGTGTATAAGAAAACGAGTGATGTAATGAAAAAGAGATGAAAAAAAGTTATGAAGTGATTATAAGACGTTATATAAATAATATAACTCTTTCTACAATGTGAGGTATAGTATCTGGTCACAACAGTTTGCTAATAGAATCATTGAATCAATGCCGAAACACTTCATTCTGTGATTTGTAATTGAGGCCGCAAAGAGATTCAACATTCATCTTCATAGAAGTGGACATAATTGGTGCATCCAATCATCCTCTTTTTTATTTTCGAGTCAGGGGAGGAGCATGAAATGAATGCTAACTTTTCAGCAGCCACTGCCCTTTGTTCCATGGATTAATCTTAACCTTACATAAGATTTTGATAGATAGGGTGGTACTTTTAAATTTCATCTTCTACTTCAAGGGAGCAAGATTTAAATTGCTATTGTAGTGGGGGGATTATGATGCGATTGGTAAATTTGCAGACCTATATAATTACAATCACGATTGTGAAGATGTCTGAGATTGCATCCTTATGACCATAATTATGGTTGCAAATGCAATTTACAATATTGTTAATTAAGATGAGTCTAATTTTATTTTCAACAGAGAACCATTTTCAAAATATTAGTGGACACACCCATGTATCATAACTATCACCCAGAACAGAGGCGCATGACAACTTGTCTTATCTACCGATGTTAGTTATTAATGTTAGTTTTTGTTAACGGGAGAATTCGAACTCGTGACTAATCTTTCTCTCTTCCACTTTTACCACTAAACAAACCCAATCCCAATATATCTCAAAAGCCGTGACAGATTAAAATGTCATTTGCAGTGAATCCATTATTATGGTGTGAGCAATAAGGGAAATGATGGTTGATGTGATGGATTTAAATATAAATATATATAATAAAGAATAAATTTATAATTAAATGATATAAAAAAATATTAAAATAATAATATTAGAAGATATAACGTGGTTGCATAAAAAATTTGGATTGTCAATATAAGCAATAATAATACTAATAATTACATGTTACAGAGAACTCTGAATGCTGACATACAGAAGAATATCTGGCTTTCTAGTGGGTTATGTTTCCTACTTGTTTCTTTAAGGGAACAAAATCCATTTTACATCCACCTCGTCCATTAGGGCATTAAACAGACTCCCCTACCACAAGGTCTACAAAACTATAGTAGAAGGACATCCATGAGCCACATGGCAAATTGACCTTTGATGTACAAAATACAGAATATGAAACATCCATTGGAATCAATTTTGGATATCACTATCCAAATACTGTCTGCTCTCACTGTTTCCAAGGGCTGTAAGAGAATTAAGCTATATGATATAATATCTTACCCAACCCCAACAAGACCTAATTGAATCCAAAATAAACAGATGCTAACAGCATGGGAAAATATGGGCAGCACTGTTCCTTGATCTACAAAAGATGACCGCGTTTACAAGAAGCTTGTTCCAAGAGATAGATCACTTAGATTTGAGAGAATTTGTGATCGAGTTGTCCCAACCTGGTGAGCAATTTCAAGCTGTTCCTCCAATGGAAGCATTTCATAACTGTAACAAAGAAGCCGAATATTATGAAATGTGCAGATACAATTGTTAATATCTGAAACAGGTAAGGTCTGAAAGTACAAGGTATAGCTTTTCACCACATTGGCGGTCATAGAAAGACTATGCAAGTGAAGAAATTTACCTAGATTTTCTTGCACTGTTACTTTGGTTTATTACCCACTATTTATTCCATTTCTGTTTGGAAGTACACAAGTTTAATGCATTTTATAGAGCCATTAATTTTTGGATGCAAATCGCAATTCTTCAACATTTATAGAATAACCAACAACCTCTTTATTTAATTTTTACACAGACTCGGTTTAACATTCATTTCACAACCCCCCATACAGTAATACTGGCTGAAGAATAAACTTACTGGCATAGCAGCTCGCAGTCAACTATACTGTCAGGGCCAGGTCGATGAGCCTTTCCATTTGACTGAAATTTTCTGAAAGCTCTGGGGTTCAGGCCAGCAACATGGGCTACAGCATCAACAAGCTTTTTCTGCAAAGACTGCAGTCTGCGAAATGTGATTTCATCAAGAGGGGCAATGCAGCCAATACTGCCATCCAAGGTCCCAAATAATAAGGCAAAACGATTAGTTTTATCTGAGCCTGGAGCTGAACCCGCTCTATCCGAAGTAGGTAGCATTTGCAACCTTAAGAATTTAGTCACATGAGCACCAACATGAAATTCAGCTCTTGAAAGAAGCTTCTGTCCTTTCCAACTCTCGGACATCTTTGGCGCATAGTAAAAAATCTGTGCGTCATACATTTCAAAGGACTTATATCAGGAGAAGGACAAGATAATAAAACAAAAATAAACACACAAAAAAACTTGATAACAATATTTTCATACAATAGCTTTCAACTTTTTTAAAAAAGAAGCAACTTTTCTGTTGGTTGGATAAAAGAATATATAAACAGAGAGAAGGTAAACTGCGTAGGAGTATATGAAATCCCAGTAAACAATAATAAGTCAAAATTACAGCCAAGAGAAATAAGGTAAATGGACAAACACCAAACTATAGATAAGGAAAGAACTGAGGGGAAGGAATACTTTCAGGTTAAGCTACCCTTAGTGAATTCTTCTAAATGGGACATCAAGAAGAAAAAAACTACCTTGGCAAAACATTTCCAGCAGCCTACAAGGTATACTGATTCAATTCTATGCTAAGATCAAAGACAGATAGTTCAACCCATATAGTCAAAATTGAGAGCTAAATTCCACGATTTCAAATCTTGTGTCCATTCCAGTGCCTATGTATGATAGGAACAGTTCTAGATCGGTGGAATCATCGCAATAAATAAAAAAACAAAGAATCACCATTCTGAGTTCTGTTTTGGGTAGCGGTCTTTGTTTGTTTCAAGCCCAACAAAGAAAATGTTCATCTATTTTGATGCAGGTGCATGCTGCAGTTTCATTTCTTCATTTGTGTTTTATTCTAGTACGGTGTGGTACCTCGTGCTGGTTTTCGTTTCGTTTTTCCTTCATCTACGTGCATTTACTTTTCATTTCTTCGTCTGTATGTGGTTTCTTCTGCATCTCCTTGCTTCCTTGCTCACCACGAAGCAATCGCAGTCACAAGTCACGGTTAGTTTCTGCTTTCGCATCTCGGTGTCATTTTTATCTCTTTCGTTTGTGACTCCTCTTTTATAAACATATATTGATTTTACAAAAAAAACACAAAAGCACCAATACGTTATAATGGTTTCAGGAATTGAGGCTTCTAATCCCTCAGTGATGCTGCTGCTAATAGTTCCTTCTCACAAAATGTTCTTTAAAAAGTGGTAAAAAATGCTCCGGGTAGTAGAACAAACTTGGCTTGGAAGCCTGGAATATGTACAAACAGAGATCAAAGAAGAATTCAATGCAAATTTTGCCAAAATACTATAATAGGACGGTTTCTTTGCAACATCTCTGATAAACATTTTTTTGTGAGCTTTCGAAGCATCTTGACTGAAGACTAGATAGGGGTAAACCCCAATTACAAAGAGAGCTGAGACTTTAGTTAAGATGAACCTTCCAATGGTAATTAAACTGGAAAAGGTCCATACAGACTAAAAATATTCCTAGGCACAAGTCAAAAAAACCAATATGCATGTTATTATTCTTCATATTATGTTCAAGAAGAAATTTTCAATTACAAGAACTTCATTTTATTTGCCAGAGATAAGTATCAAAAAGTGAAAATGCATATCATAAAAAATAAATGAAAACAATAAATTACCATTCAGTCGTAAGACAAACCTGGATATTTCTTTTATCATCTGAAACCATGAGACTAAGAGTACTTCCATCAATCAAAAATTCTGTCGCAAAACAATCGAGAGAAGAAAAATCTTTCGCTAATAAACTCAATTGAGCACCCTGCTCTTTCCAACTAAGAAAGTATATGCTTTTATGGATGTCGCCAATAAGGATGAAGTTCTTTACCTACACCAAAATGATGACAACCATTAAAAAGACAGGAAAATTAAAAACTCGATAGCATACACTTATTTGTGTTTCTCACGTTATTTGTTCATGTCTCATTGCAAAACTCTTTCATATCAAGCATCAACATGAAATATTATTGCTCTTGAAAACAACATAGAACACATTTCTAATTTGACCCAACCAACAAATTTTAATTCAATAAGAGAAACCTCAGAACGTTAAAGATGTTTTTTAATGGCCATTTATTCATCGTAATAAAAAGATTTAAGGAACAATCACTCACAATATTTAAGCTCACAACATGTAATGGCGGTGCATCAAAAAATGCAATACCATTCAACTCAGTGCCATTCCACTTGTGCAGAATAATTTTTGGACCAGACGCTATCAAGAGATGGCCCTGAAGTGAGGCCAAGGCAGATATAGCACCTTTTAATTCCTTAGAATACACCTCTGAAACCTGTAAAGAAGAAGGATATTTATGAGTCTCCAAATAAAGGCATCACCCAAATTTAGAGTGAGAGGGGGGGGCACAATTTTGGTCACATTTCTGAAGAAAGCATTCATATGGATACCAGAGATTGTGGATTATCGGTATTTTTTCCCAAAGAAAACAGGAGGATGCGTCCTCTTGCAGCAACATCCTCTCCTTGCACATAAGCAGTCCCAATGGCTAAAAGTGTTTCATTTTCTTTTGAGGTTGTATTCTACAATAAAAATACATTTCAGAGAAATTTATTGAGGATCAGAAGCAATCAGTATCTCATTTTGAAAAAAGTAAAGAAAACTACATTACCAGCAGGGTAACCATCCTCACAGTGAGGGCATTTTCAGAACTTTGCATAGGTATTGTTGCTTTTGTTTGCCAAGGGCCACCAGACTTTTCTGGCTCCATAATTCGAACCTCAAATTCATCAATAGGATAAAAGCGGTTTTGCTCATCAGAATTCATATTCTGACTCTCATTCTGATGGTTGACATCTTGGTCAACCAAAGAAATAACTTGACTTAGTGGTTTAAGAACCTGATGAGAATGATTAGAATGTAGCATCACTTCCTGAACAAAAAAATCTGACTAAAAGACTAAAAAGCAATCAATCAAGTTGCTGCTTCTAAATTACAAGAATGAACAGAACAATTTAATTAATGGAGTAGGGGGAAAAAACTTTTAGCATTAGGACAAAAAATAATATAAAAACCATCAATTTTTAGTTACAAATATTGAATGCAAAAATGGGTTAAATTACTTAACAAAATTGACAAACTAGCGACCAGTTATTACTTGATAAGAAAATCCTAAATGTATTTTTTGTTGTATAATACGAAATACATGGACAAGATAGAACATAATTACTAATCACGACACAAGAATCTTTATAGGCAGGATTAATTTATGCAATCTAATTCTTAGCACAAAAGTATGAAATAACTTGATGTACTGAGTGTAAGTGATTACTAAATACTTGGATTATTACAAATATTTGACATCTTGTTCGGGCGTATTAGAAAAATAATTACATTGTGTCAAGATTTTTCATAAGTTGAAAGAAATAAAAGTTTGAAAATAAGCTGATCTAAATTTTGACGAATGTTGAGTCTAAGACTCAAGCCACAAAAAAATGCTTGTAATTATTATTAAATTAGTAGAATTATATGATTATTATTAAATGAGTAAGAATTATATAACCTTGTAAGCCTAACAACTATGCTCTTGATCATTTCAAGCAAATTAAAATAAAATAAAATAAAAAAATGTACTTACAGGAAAGGAAACAATAAGTGGATATAAATTCTTCTCCGCAAAATATGTCACTTGGTGTGGAGTGGCTTTTAGTGGAATCTAAGAATGACATCACAGATTAGAAAAGATCCAACCAAATCAGGTAGAAAATCTAGATTTCAAATTCTGAGGTGAAGAAAGCTAACTTTTTGTACAGGCCAGTAGCTGTCATAGTTTGAACCAGAAGGCAACTGGCATATCTTCAAAACACCCTATAGAGTACATTAAAAAAAAGTTAGCCACAAATATATATATATATATAGTTTGAGATCATTTATCCGAAAAAGCAAAGTATCATCCTGTACCTGTGATGTAACATATATAAGTCCATGATTGCAGTTCACGTTGTGAAGGACAGTAAAAGCAACAATAGACCCATCACATAGCTGACATAGAAGACAACAGTGAGATAACTTTTCAAATTTCTTCTGTATAAAAAATATTACCAAAAAGAATTATAATGTACATTTAGGTAGTAAAATCAAGCAAAAAAATGCAGTAATGTGATGGCCGACCCATGAGGGTTCAAACATGAAATGCAGACCAATCAGCTGGTAAATGAAACTTGAATTGCAATTGGTAGTTGAGCCTACTCCAAAGCATATTAAATTAAGAGCATCTAATTTATTGTAACTGCCTTGTCCAACTTCTTCAAACATACTAATTGCAATGATGAAGGGCAATGTAAAATGTTACTCATAGGTATCCCAACAAATCTAGAAAGAAATTATAACACAAACACTTAATGTATATGATTACATAATGGTGGATTTGTTCAGACCTGTGGATGAACACGAAGTCGTTCCCTCAACACCATGACCCAAGCTGGTCTTGACCCTGATAGAAAGAATCCTTGATAACTACCAATATTCTTAAAAATAGTAATTTGTTGATGAAGAGATCCATTAGATGTCTCCTCCCTGGCATACGCATCTAAGGACACACGAACAAATCTCAAATTTCTAAGCCTGGAAATATTGGTAGTGCCAAGGCCAATGGACCCTCCTGCTGATGCTGAATCCTCAACTTTAGAAGTACCGTCTGGACTTTCATAAAGATAAGCATGGTAACAAAGAATAGTTCCATCACTCAAAATCCCAAAAAGAAATGGACGGCTATGTTGCCCAGACCATCTCTGCATAGCCAACTCTACAACCTTCATATCTGGTACATTTTCCTTCCTCCCTTGGATGATCACTCCATCTCTATCCCCCTTTTTAGAATCTTTTAGTACCTCTTTCATCAGAGCATCAACAAGATGGCTCTTTCCAGACATGAAATTTCCCACAGAAAAGACACAATTGAAATTGGGCACATCAAATATTTCAAGGTTACCATTATCAAAACAAACAACACAATAAATATCCCCATGGTCCTGAGCAGCACCATCAGTGCCATCAATAGCCTCACCAACACCAGTAGAAAGCCATGCATCAGTACTAGTCTTCCTCAGCCAAGGCTCAGGTCCTTTATCATGGTACAATGTGCATGAAGAAACTGATCCCTTGGTACTCTCGAATGAAGCTGGCGAGGTCACAGAAATGGTGCAAGTAATAGGATCTGTATATTGAAATGACAAGGAAAAAGGGCATCACAAAAAAGGGAAAACAAAAGCTCAATAGCATCCATAGGTTCCTGCACCATGTTACTCAATCCATGATTGTAGGTCCAAAAATAGTGAAACCAAGCAGCACAAGTATGCAAGCAAATAATAGACAAAAAGGACAAAGCTTATGAGAACTATGAAAGTGGAACTTAAAAATATATATAATTTGTTAGAATGAAAATAACTAACCAAAAATTTACCTCCAATTAGAAGTCGAACACTCCCATCACTCATTCTGAGTAAGACAAATGGATCAGCTATAGAAACAGAAAGTGCTATAGCACTCTCAGAAGCAGAAGCAGATTCTGAATTTGAAGCTCCAAAGGTTACATCTTGGGTCATAAAAGAACCATCTAGAATTCGGGCACCACGTTCATAGACTTGGATAACTCGACGCCTACGAACAAAACCAGGACAGCATTAGTTGTATTTATATAATTTTAATTTTAAATAAATCAACTGAATGGAAAATTGTGACATGACACTGGACTATATGAAAATTAACAGGGAGGTAAAGGTACATAGAACACACACTTTCCATTTCACCAGCAAGTGATAACAGTCCATGGCTCCAAAAAGGAAATCAATAATCCCAGCCAAATGGTAACAGAAAGTAAAATTATAACCCATCTTCAAATTTTTTTTTACAGAAACATCAATACCAACCAATAAAGACCCACCTTCCAAATAAATTTCCCGCAGCAAGTGTTTTTCCTTGAACATAATAGTCAACACTTTCAGTAACCTCACTCAGAAGATCAGCTGTTTCTAGTACCTGTTTAAATTTGGCCCGGAAAACAAAAGTAACTTTGTTAAGTAAACCATAACGAACTATTATCATTTAGTTTTACAATAAAGAGGCACAACATATCAGGGGGCAGAAGAGCTTTGAAGCAAGAATAAAGCCTCAGTCTAGCCAACTCTTGACGTTAAAAATGATGTTGAAGCTTGACATGCTGCTGTAATCAAACAAAGGATTGTTTACTTAATTTTCTTTTATTGTCCATAAAATTAGGTGTTTGGTTTGCTTGTTATTGAGTTTTCCCTTAAATTTACTACATAATCAAAACCCAAATTCATCGGCAATCCAATTAAATGCCTCTGCATTTCCAGCAAACTAAACTTTTCTACAAACACACAAGTGGACTTCTAGTTCCAAATCTTGCAATACTTAATTCACTAAAAAAACCTAATTTTCAAGTGTTAAATAGTTCACCCTTCATCCGTCCTGCTTCCCAAAGAGCAAAGGGTGAAGAAAGTTGATATGTCACTCAGCCAACAGAGACCAAAATAGAGATGACAAAGACAAGGAGGTTCAATGAATAAAACACAGGGAAAATTATAGACACTGATTAGATGCCTGCAGTACTTGCATAGTAGAGACCTATAAGTCAGTTCATGAGTACCAGTCTTTAATTTCCATTTAAGAAAATTAACAATAAAAACATGAAAAAATCAAAGGAAGTTTAGAAATAAGTTATAATACAAGTTTATGAAATACTTGGCATCATGTATATACATACAATTATAGAAATATCTCTGAAATGCTGTATTAGTAGGAACCGTTACTCATGCCCAGTGATTGGAAACTATATACCCATATAAGGAGCCTGATTTATCCTCCCAACCTTTGTTTGGGCAGTGATGTAATACTTAAATTCCTCACCCCCAAATGATTTGACTAGAAAGGGTGTCCACACCAAAAAACATTAAAATCAAAACTCATTAGACTTTAGACATGCTTATCCTTCTAAAACAAATACTGTATTTACCATTGTACGAGCCTCCAAACTAATAATAAGATAGGCATGATACTCATCATCATCATCAGCCAGCTTAGAAGAATCAGTATTATGAGACCGTGTGCTCTTATGATACACAGTCCAAATTCCTTTGCAACCAGGAAGTTCAACCTGAAATTAAGCATTATGCAAAAAAAAAACACTATGAATATTGCATACCATTTGCAAGCTTTTGGCAATCAGAAATTGATTCATTACACATAAGATTCTCTTTAGAGTATTCAGCAAATTGCTAAACAAACAACTAAATGGGTGAAAGTAGTATATCACAGTCAATGTTTGATGCATCTAATAATAATGGATTTATTTTGCAATTGTAGTGATAAAATATAAAAAAAATTGAAATGTCAGTAGTTGTTTACATTGATCTTAAGAAAAACTTCAAAAATTATATCATAAACATAGCCATCATGATTAAACATATTCCATATATTAAAACACGTCCCACCAATGAAAACCATGGACAAACCTCGGTAATCACTTCTGGACGAATCGATTGCCGCAGAACACACAAAGAACCATTCTTTCCGTGACCAGAACAGCAGACCTGCATAGTGGCTCAATATATGAAAATCAAAAGAAATTGAGTGGAATTAAACTAGGATAAACATAATGTAAACAAACTCTATGGAATACTACAATTATACAGGCAGGTGGTACAAGCGCTTCTTACACTCCCGGACATGTTTCCCTGTCTAAGCAAAAGTAATAGAACTTGGATTAAAACAACGAGTAACACATAAGAATTACTAACCAATTCATAGTTACTCTGTTTGGCTATCCCTGTAGCATTTGCATCAGCATTTATTCTTAAACCATATGAGAAATCTTTCAAAGGGCCAACATTAATCAATGAATCCCTGACAGCAAACGAGAAGGATTTCTGCAGCAAAAATATAACTATTTAACTAGTTCAGTAAGTTTAATATGCAAAAGAATTTCAGCAAATACCACAGAAAAGACAAGAAATGTATTTATAAACAATTAAAAGACGTTAAGATGCCCACTAAATCTCCTGAAGACTTTTCCTCTATCCATATCGAGACACTACCTGAGCTGATTCTGTTCTATTTGGAGCAGACCCATACAAGGAGAGCTCCTCTCCACTAACCACGTCTTGCAGAGTATCAGAAGGTGACCTCCGCAATCTCTTTGATGGAGCATCTGCTTCAATATCACCAACCTACAAAATTGCAGGGGAATATTCTATAAATTACTTTACTGATAGAGAATACAAAGTAACGAAAAAGATAACAGCAGGTTTGCTAGAAATATTTATAGAACCCAAAAACAAACCTCAACTTCAATAGCATATTGCATCTACTAAAAGAAATGGTTTTGAAATTATCAATCAAAAGAAGGTAGAAGAGAAATTCAAGACATCCATTACATACCTCTTCTTTTAGATTGGATGACAACATTGAACCACCAGATCCACAAGAAAATTGCACCAACATACTATCCCCTAACCGACTGGCGAGAAAAAACAGAGAATTCCCAATGGTCGTAATACCCTTACATAATAATGCAGATAATAGAAAAACTATGGTCAGAATGAAAATTAATCTGAAAATGTTAGATTAGAATCTATAACAACATTAACACAACAGGATTAGAATTTTCAAACTTACAGATGACAGAACTGAAGCTTTTGACTTGGAAAGATCAAGTCTCTGTACAACCCTGAATGAAAAAAATATTTGTTGATTTATGTATAGAGGAGATTCTATTATAATTGTGTTTAGCAATGTCTTGAACATATGAAAATGCAACAATGGTTGCAACAGGGGATAATACATCAACTCTTTATTTTTCTTCAATCACGCTGTCTACTCTAGAATTCTTTAAAATGATTTCCATCTACCCATCTACTATAGACCACAAATTTAAAAACTTAACTATTTTGTCTTCCTTTGATAAAAAAAATAAAAAAACTATTGGGTGCAGAAACACCTTGCACTTCCATAAAAGTAGCATGAGATGATAGAATGACAAAAAAAGAAGATAGACCACAGAACACTTAAAAGACTTGTAAGATTCTCTTGTATGCAGTAAAGAACGTATTCCAACTATAAATCAGTTGGAGTGTACTCTCAATCTACACATCTACCTCCTAATCGGCTAAAATGAACATATGACCCACAACATAAAGAATGTGACCATATGCAAGACTACAGAACACTGAAAGACTTGTAAGATTCTCTTTTATGCATGTAAAAGACATATATTATATGTAGGCTGGAGTGTACTATCAATCCATACATCTATCTCCTAATCAGCTGGAGTGTACTATCAAACCAGAACATAAAGAATGTGAATGAGGGAGATAAAATGGAAAAGCAGCATACCTTCCATCATAAACAAGAGTAAGCAATAGTAGTTCGCCAGTTTTTGTAGACAGCAAGGCTACATCACTCAACAACCAAGTTGCATTGGCAGAATCAAGCTCCACATTAAAACTTGATCTCGGTATCTCCTGACTGGAAATATAAAAGGAAGGTAATTGGGGTTTTAAAAGTTAACATCCAAATACAATACGAGGAAAATAATTAATGTGCATAAGAGGATGTCAAATCACAGTATGAAAAATGAGGGGTAATGTCAAATAATTGTAAGAACTCATGCCTAGAATGTTATTTCCTTTTATATGAAGATTATATGAGAGAGAAAGAATCATCACCTATTGTCAAGTGAAACAGCATAGCTGTTCAAGGCCAATGCACAAGAAGCCGACTGCAAAAAATAACCTATATAATTAGATTATTCCCGGTATCTTGTAAACCAAAAACTGTAAAATGCAAGAATACACATACATGCAAAACTACAATTAAATATCTTGTCAATTAATAAAAATTGAAAAGATACCACACAACTATGCCTAGGCAACTCATTTACCTGACTGTGATAATGAACAGTATTAGCACCTATTACAAGAACACCACCTATTGGCGAAGGCACTGCAAGAAGCTTGTATGCATCATGGGGGAGATTCTGCAAAATAAATACAGCAGACAAATTTACAAAAATCAATTTAGGGTGTAAAAGAGAGGGAAAACAATCAGCAGAAGTTAAAAGATGCTGGACTTAAGACATACATACGATTTCCATGAGGAAATATTATTCAAACCATAAGGGCTAGATGGGCACATTAATTAATCACTTACTAAAGAGATCTCACATGGAAGGGGTGGTAAATTGTTTAAAAAAAGGCAATATAATAGACACCATTACTCAAATTCACTTTTGTTAGCCTACATGTTAAGGGACAACAAAACCAAAAATGTTTAAACAATATAATAGACACTATTAGTTACACTAATTTTGTTTGCCTACAACATGTGCAAACAAAACCAAAATCTATACAATGAAAAGAGAATTCTAAATAAAAAAGAAATACATGGCAAACACCAATAAGGAGGTTAATAAACTAGCCATATCTTAAATACTCCAGCTTCTCTAAGATATTGAAGTGTGGAGGGTAAAAATCTTCCATTTTGCTATTGCAAGTTTTGAAAATCACATTGAAGTGCCATCTAGGCATCTACGTTGAACTTACAACAGCTGACCAAATAAGTGGATGCTGCTTTAAGGTTGTGCTGATACTAAGTGCTGATATCATGCAAGTATGATGCTTCCATGAGACACGCCCAGCCCAAGTGAGTTCACGTTCATGTAAAATAACCATTACAGGTTCAATATAGCCTGTACAAAAAGTTGAAGCACTACTTGTTAAGTAAAAAATAACACAAACTTATGTATAATACTATCTTTTCATGCAGAGAAAATAGATACACAAGTACTGCAATAAAGCACCAGAATCATAATCCATTATATTTTGATTTTTAAATAATGATTGTAAATTATAAAATTAGTTAATTCAGTTTTTGATCCAGAAACAACACAACTAATTATTCAAATTATAAAGAGGGCTACAAAATAAGCAAACAGGAAATAAATTTAAGAAACATGTCATTTAACTAAACCAACGGTCAATATTTTATTGTGCACAAACACAATAAATGCTTATATATACATTTGAACCATGTATTATAATCACAAAGTAAAGTATGTCTCTTTCCTCGGTGTATGAATGAATTAAATACATGCATAAAGAAAATAAAATGTTATTAACTGATTTTAACGAAAGAATTAATGTGCAAAACCATTATGCCTTGTTTGGCTGAGTGGAGGGAGAATGATGGGGAGGGAGAGAAATAATGTGGTGTGTTTGGTGTGGAGAGAATAGAGAGAAGAAATACTTTATTAAAATGGTGGGAACCATTTCATTATTTCTCACTTTTGTACTCGTCTCTCTATCTCTCTCCTTATCTTCTATCAATTCAATCTAATTACACACCTTCTATAAAACTTTCAATTTCTCACCTATTTCTGTTCTGCAAACAATTAAACATTCAATTTTATTTCTTTCTCTTTTTCCAACTTATTTCTTCTCGATTTCTCCATTCCCTCTATTTCTCTCTTGACGACCAAATAGGGCCTTGGGGTTAAGAAAATAATAAAATCCCATGTTATGATTTATCATTGATTTTGAAAACAAATTTTCAGCAAGTATTTCATACAACTGATGTGGTGTGGTGGTGTTTGGAAGAGTTTATACAGAACTTATGTTGGCTTATAAATATAACTTGCACTCCTATAACCTCTAATTACATTTTTTAAACGTGCTTTTCAATGACACTTATAAAATAAACTCTCTTTATTTTGTTACAATAAGTTTCACGGTCAACTTTATGACATAAGCTATCATTTGAAAAGAGCTTATTAAATAAACATGTAACTAAGATGTTTATAGAACTGCATCTGCACCCTAAATTTTATTTGAATGTCAATAGTGGCCTTTCAAACTTAGAGGAATAATTTTTTTTGTGTTGCACTAAGGCAGGGTTCAGTTACAAAGACAATCTCTTTTTCTAGTCACATTTATTACTGCTATATTAGAGTTACGAGTTCTATTTCACCGTGAGGGAAATAAATTTGCAGAATGGCTCATCAACTGGAGCCAGCAACTTTCTCCTGAATTCAATGTGATTCCTGTCCCTTCTAGTGATTTATCCATACTTATTACTGCAGATATAGGGAGACATACTTATTATTCCTATCCCTGCTCTTTCCTTTTTCTTTAACTTTGTAGCTTTTGGATTAAGCCCAATTTTCTTCTTCACTCCACCACCCCACAAAATTAGAAAAGAAACAAGAATACCATACATTTATAAAAACTTCTAATATTGATGTTGCGGAAAACAACCATGATTCCATTTTTTATCAAAAAAACTAAATCTAAATTCCATCTCGAGAAGAGATGGTAGAACTTTCATTATATAATTTATAAATACATAAAAGAGACAAGATGATAAATATTAATATTCTCTTCAACTCACCATGAACAAATGTAAAATCTTTTACATGCCTCATATCCAAGTCACGGAGGTTTATCATATAAGATGACTCGATACGTGCAGCAACTGCTCCTGAAAATCCCAAGGCATCATCATCCCCAACTAAGCCAGAACCAGCCTGACAAAAAAAATACAACAATTAAAAGACAATAAAAAATATAATTGATAAAGAAAATTTTCCAAAAGAAATAAACTAACAAAATGAATTACAATTGATTTTAAATGTTAGATGGATTACAGAATGCAACGCTGGGTTACAACAGATCATTTGCATCAGTTACTTAATTAAAATTATTAAACAAAAGGTCAAGCAACCTGGTAATGTCCCTTAGATTGGATCCCATTCTTCTGCATTAATATGCGCCTAGAATCATTTGCTAAGCAATACAACCAACTTATCTGAAAGAAGTAGAGTGGTTGTGACACTATCCTAAAAATTAAGGCATTCTCTCTAACCAAAATCACCAAATCGCTTCTCAGATAGCATGCTGCAGTGGCTAGCTGTTTAAATTCCTAGTCCATTCAAAAGCACTAAAATGGGATGAGAACTTTATCCACAAGACCTAAATCCTCTCTAGAAATCCAGTTTTCCTAATTATATTAAAAGTGAAATGTCCGCACAATAAATGTCTTACTGCTGCTATACAGATGTTTTAGTAAAAGAAAGATTTTTTAAGAACAAAGTAGAGACAGACATACAGGAGAATAAGAAACTCTTAAAAACTGTATAGAGTGATACAGTACAATGGGATATTATACAGAGACAACTGAATTACAGAAACCCAACCAGTGAAAAAAATTAGAAAAAGAAAGCATCCATAAAACTATCTAACCACCCGGACATGATTCAAGGGACATTCTTGTTGGAGATCTCACATCGACTAGAAATATGGTCAATTTATAGTATATAATCTAGTCCCACACTCAAGCCTAGTTCTTGAAGTGTGAGAGGGTGTGTTGAAAATTCTACGTCGACTAAAGATATGATCAAATTATACTACATGAGTGGGTGGAAACTCACCTTATATGCCCCAAGAGATTACCACCCATAGCAACTCCTAGATAGGTCAATCATCATTTAAGTGATTGAAATCCCACCAAATAGATGACTGTTTAACCTCACTTTCTAAGAGTTAGTAAAGGTGTGGACCAAGAGATTACCACCCACAAGAACTCTTAGATAGGTCAATCAACATTTAAGTGATTGAAATCCCACCAATTAGACAAAAACAGATAAAGACTGTTTAACCCTGAAAGGTTGATCTGTAGCCCTGAAATGATTTCAAACAGCCTAAGATGGAAGGACAAATAAGAAAATAATTAACATTTGGTTATAATAACAGGACAGAATGATCAGAAAATTGAAAATGTGATACTAAAACACCCTCAGAGCCTATTCATGTAAAAAAAATTGAGGCACAAAACACAATGGAGGGAAACCTTAGTGTGGTTTGCAAATCCACAACAAAGCATTAGTATCAATCCTTTTATGTAACAGCAATTCAGATGAAATACATTGCCTTGGATAGAAACTTGGACTTTCAAAACTGGTATACAAAAAAATATGTATCCCCTATTTGGAGAAAAGGTGAGGAATTTAAAACAGAACCTGCAACAGCATGACTAGACACCCTGAAACTTGAAGCCAAATCCTACTTTCTAGTGCAGATGCATGAAAAAAAGAATTCACATTTATGGAACTAACGGATATTTCAAGGGAGTTCCCTTTAAAGACATGTACAGAGACTGGGCATGTTAGGCTGCACCTTCCATTTCTAGTGAACAATTATTGTTTTTAATAAACAGACATACAAAAATTAGTATATAATAGTGAACAATGATTGTTTTTAATAAACAGATATAAAAAAAAATAGTATATAATAAAGTATTTCAAATTCACAGGGCATAGAGGATAAACCTGAGTAGCCTTTAGTATTATCATTTGCAAATCATATATCAGAGTTCCACCACACCTGCCTTGAGGATCAACCTTTACCACCGGTCCTCTTGCAAATTGTTCTCTTCCTCTTTTCAGATGAAGCCACTCTGGACCCTCAAAACAATGTAAAGAACTAGGAGGTAGAAACAAGAGTTAAAGACAAGACATAAACTAAATCCTTTACAGAAGAAGAGATATGAGTTTGATGTAAAATGACTTGACTTCTGATCCTCAACTGAGTACTGGCATGCTACAGGTCAATGAACTAACTGTTTTATGTTATACTCAATACCCTGACCGTAAACAGCAAAATAGAAAGAAATAGCAAAGCAACAGCTTGCTTTATGCAAACCATGTACATCTACCAAATTCAACCCCTCAAAAAGACTGTGGTAGACTAATATTACTGGCACTGCAGTCAAATGTCATCAATAGAAAAACATGTCTCTCTTTAGAACTTGAAGTAAAACAAACATAACAAAAGTACCCCAACCTAGACTGATTCAACCTAGTCTCCCACCCTACCATGTTGAACTAAAATGTTACTTGAGAATAATACAAAGGAATTTCAAATTTAGAGTCTCTTTCCCTCCCTTAGAATCTCATATTTACAACTACTTTAGATAGACCAGATACAATATATACTTTAGATAAACCAAATACAAAGTATGAGAGGGAAGAGAGAAGAGAATCTCAAATGAAATAAATTATGTTTAAGACTATTTAATCTAACACTCCCCCAATACCTGGAGCATACAAATTGTATGTGCCAAGCTTGAAACAGAGGTCCTCTCAAGGATTTTGTTAGTACATCTGCAAGCTGATATTTGATCTGACAATTTCAGTGCAAATTTCCTTGGACAACAACTTTTCTCGAATAAAATGACAATCAATTTCAATGTTTAGTTCTCTCGTGGAACACTGGATTGGAAGCAATGGGAATAGCCGCTTGGTTATCACAATAAATCTTCATTGGCTCAATCTCACAAAAATACAATTCTTGTAGGAACTGTTTTACCCATATAAGCTCACGCGTGAGGGACGTCATTACTACTTTATACTCAAGCGGATGATCATGCAACAACATTTGTTTCTTGGCCTTCCAATAGAAAATATTTCCTCCAAGCAAAACACAATAACCTATAGTAGAACATCCATAGGAGAACCAGCCCAATCAGCGTCACAATACCAAAAGATTGGATATTCCCTTTATCTTCATAAAGTAGTCCTTGTCTTGGAGGATTTTTGGGATATCTTGGAATACAAATGACAGCATTCTAGTGATCAATACAAGGATTTAGCATGAATTGACTGCAAAAGACAAATCTGGTCTAGTAATAGTGAGATAAATGAGTTTTCCAACCAGTCTTCTATGACTTTTTGGATTAGAGCAAAATTCTCCCTATTCTGGCATTAATTTCCACAAGACAATCCACTAGTTTGAAATCAATCATACCTATCTCGTTAAGGATGTCAAGAGCATATTTTGTTTCAAAGATTACAACTCTTTCCTTTGATTGGTCTACTTCTATGCCCAAAATATATTTGAGATTTCAAAGATCCTTGGTTCGAAAATGACTGCACAGGAGTTTCTTTAATTAAGAGATTTTAGCATCATCATTCCCTATGATTACTATATCATCAACATACACAATTAAGTACATAAATTTTCCAAGGAAAATGAGACAATAGAAAATATAGTGGTTTGCCTCATTGCGTTTCAGCACAAAGGATTGAACAATGCGGCTAAACTTTCAAAACCAAGCACGGAGAGACCCTTTGAAACCAATGTTGTCAAGATCGCGAGTTTATTCGCATATTCGCCCAAGTCAGCGAGTTTGGAAAGCCAACCGAGGTGACTCGATCGGCGAAACGGGATCAGAGCGCAACGTTGCACAGCTCGGTGCATCGACAGAGGTTGTCGATTCTGGATCATCACTCAAGCACGGCCATTTTTGGCAAAAAAAATGGAACTTGGTTGCTCCAGTTAAAACCCACATGTCGTCGCTCATGCTCGCCACCGTTGTCAACGCCACCCTAACACTCGTCGTCCTCCCTCGCTGTTGTTGTCGTCACTTGCGCTCGCTCTCGCCGTCAATCGCCATCTCTTGCGCTCGTTGTCGGTCACCAATCACACCGTTGAGCCCACCTTGGTGTTCTCCTTTTTTAACACACACACCGTTATTCTCTTTCTATTCTCCTCTTTTTTATTCCATCACAGTGCTTTTCTCTTTTTATTCTTGTTTTCTTTTTTTTCCTTCACAATGCTCTTCTCTTTTATTCTAGGTACATTTTATAATGGCTTCAACTAATTAGTTTATTTATTTATGAACATTTTATGAATTATGAACATTTTTCATTTGTGTTATATTATGTATTGAATATTATTTTTCATATGTTACTAAGTCTTACGAGGCGAGTTACAATCCTCGAGTTACGATCTTTTATCTTCTTTCCGATCCTCTTACGATTTATGAGTTTGACAACATTACTTGAGACCATAAAGAGAGAGGCACAACTTACAAACAAGACCAGATTCCGTCTAAGCAACAAACCCAAAGCGGTTGCTCCATGTACACTTTCTCTTCTAAATCCTCATGCAGAAAAGAATTTTTAATATCTAATTAATGAAGGGACCAATGACGAATGGCTGCCATGGCAAGGAAAAGTCAAATAGTCATTTTGGCCACTAAAGAAAAAGTATCAGTGTAGTCAAGACCATAGATTTAAAAAATTTCTTTAGCCACAAGTCAAGCTTTAAAGCGATCAACTTCACCATTAGGTCCAACTTTAATGGCATAGACCCAACAACAACCTATTGTTTTCTTCCCAAAAAAAGGAGGAACTAACTCTCGTGTTTTGTTATGTTCAAGAGCTTGCATATCAGTAGTCATGGCTAGTTGCCACATAGTATGATCAAGTGTTTCTATCACATTTTTAGAAATCGTAATAGAAGAGACAAAAGAAATAAAGAAAAATAGGAAGCAAATAAAGAATGGTAGATAAGAAAATTATAAATAGGATATAGATACGGGTAGATCGAATCTATTTGCAAATGGCAATGGACCAACTTAAGTCATGATGATCAAGAGACGTGGTATTAGATGATGATTGAAAAGCACCTGCTGAAAAGGACTATTGGACTAGCCATTTGGTTCTTACATTGATAGGTAATAAGAGGCGGTGACGATGGTTTAGGAGGATTTTATAGGGTATTCTAGATGTTGGAAGCAAAAGGAACGCAAAGCTCAACTAAGGGTTAGAGGAGGAAAGAAGGGAGTTGGTTCAGAAAAGGTGACATTGGCAAACATATAGTATTTATTGGTCTAAGGAGAGTAGCATCGATATCTTTTTGAAGTCGAGAATAGACCAAGAAGACACATTTGATGGCTTTAGCTGAGAGTTTATCTAAACTTGGGGACATATCATGGACAAAACATACACAACCAAAAACACGTGGAGTGATATGAAACAAGGGTTTTTGGAAATAGAATGGAGTAGGGAACTTTATTATCAAGTGAAGAAGGTGTTCTATTAATGAGAAAACAAACAGCTAGGATACGAGAGGTTTCAACCGGATGTCTATTTTTCCTTTCTGCTATACCATTTTGCTAAGGTGCATGAGGGCAAGTAGATTGATGCAAAATGTCGTGTGAGCTTAAGAGTTTAGATAAATTAGAGAAAAAATATTCTTTGGGGATTATCCTTTCGTAAGACTTTGATTACTTTTCCAAATTGATTTATGACTTCATTAAGGAAAGCCATAAAATAAACAAAATTTCATGACGATCTTTCATTAGATAAATCCAACTACATTTAGAAAATTCATCAATGAATGTAACAAAATATTTAAAACCAAAAGATGACACACAACTTGGCCCCCAAATGTTAGAGTGGATGATAGAAAAGGCAGAATTACATCTAGACTCACAAAATTTACGAAAAGAATACCTAACATGTTCTCCTAATTGACAGGATTCACATTCCAAAGTTTGGAGACTACTAAGTTTAGGAACCATTTTTTTTATTTTTGTCAAATGAGGATGTCTTATGCATTCATGTACCAATTTAGGAGATACGGATGCAAAACAAGATACAGATGAACTAGTAACAAGGTAGTATAGGCGTCTAGATTCATGTCCTTTGCCAATCATCTGACGTACCACGTTCCTATATAACAAAAGAATTGGCATCAAAGGTTACTAAACAATCTAATGTTTTAGTTAATTGGTTTAAAGAAATGAGACTAAAGGGATGGACAAGTACAAAAAGAATATATTTTATGTTTAATTGTAAAGATGTTGGATAACATTCACAAAAATATTTTGGGCCTTTTTTTCCAGAAGGAATTACATGTTTTGAATGACTTGAGAGTACTCAAAATATTGAGTTTTACTGATAGCCAAAGTAGAGCATAAAGCTGAAAAACAGTTTTCTTCCACAGTTGAATTTGATCTGAGTGGAATTGCACACCATCTTCTTCTAAATGATCATGGAAACCTTGGCCAAAGAACCAAAATTCAACTGAAGCATACCAAGATAAATATTTTTTCCCATTTAACTTTTCAAAAGTTATGGAAGGAGTCCCGAAAAAAGAGGAAATAGTCCCTCGAGACATGTTGAACAAGGTAGAGGCAAGAACATAGTCCAGTAATGCAACAGAGAAGAACAACAGCCAACCTAGGGTTTCTAGAGAGAGAAACCTAGGGTTTCAAGTCAGAGAAATTGTGTTCAACACTAGAAGACTCACCAAATGGTCCTTAAACAAAGGACTAAGGGCAAAAACGAGCTAATAATGCTCTGACGACTCAAACCATGGTGATTCAGGAAAATTCCAACCATTGGAAGGTGGTGCGTGAGACACGTGCAAGGTCAGTGGCGGTGGTTGGACAACATGTGGTGGTGCATTGACCGGAATTTGGACGAGCGACCACCAAGGTTGGGTTGCACTCCTCAAGGTGCACCAAACCCAAGTGTTGAAGGACAACTCCGACAATGAACAGTGATCGTGTCAGACAAAGACATGTAGAGCAGATCCCGCTCTATTACAAACTGGAGAATTATACAAAGGAATTTGAAATTTAGAGTGTGTCTTTCCCTCTCTTGGGATATCATATTTACAACTACTTTAGATAAACCAAATACAATGTATGAGTGGGAAGAGAAGAGAATATGAAATGAAATAAATTCTATTTGAGACTATTTAATCTAATTTAATCTAACTTAATCTAATTGTCCACACATCCACATATAACATTCCGAATAGTGTACGATTTCTCTACAATTCAACTAAGTATCTAACCATTTTAATATCAATCAAGTAGCATAAAATGTGTATACTAAGAGTATAACAAAGAGTTGAATAAATCCATTTTCAACGAAACTCCCACCAAATTTTAAGGTTATTTTTTCCACTAATGATCTTTTCATTTTTAGTTCACAGAAGTACAGAGCCAAATATCACACTAAAGAACATAATTTAATATAACAAAAGCATAATTTGTTCATAAGCTAATTTAAACATATGCACTCACCTAGTTCGAAGTCCATGAATAGAATCATCATACTCGAGAACTGAAATTTTTGCATCTGCAAAAGTTAAGATGATAGAATCTCTCTTTCTAGAAGCATCACCACCTCCAATGCTCAACACAGCCATGGTTTCAACATTGCCATGCAACCTGAATCATATGTATAATAGCATTTGCCAGGTAAGATGCAAAAATCAATCAATAAATCCAATAGATTAAAGAAGTAAATAATCAAGGTCATGTCCAACATTCCCATAATCATCAAGGAAACCCATGCAAGGATCACTAACTAAACTCCTTTCACCCAATCCACACAATACTTTATGAAAATAAAACAAAATAAATTTTCCAAACTTCAGATTCTAAATTCACATACAACTTGAGTCAGTCAGTAAAATTAACAGCTAAAAGAAGCAAAAGCAATCTACTCGATATCCTGACATCATCAAGGAAACCCACTTCTTACAACTAATGTATTTACATAGCTCAATCCACAACATACCTATCAATTGCAAAACAATACTTAAAGAAAAAATAAATATCTACAAATTTAACATTTTATATTCCAACATAAGCAACACGGTTAGATTTACATTGCAGCATAAGATTCAACTCCATCAGTAAATTCAGCACACTGACAAAGCTGAACATTAACCCAGGCTACATCCACCATTAACCAAACAGAAACAATTATCACAAACTATATTGCCACTACTCGATCCACAATGTACGTATCAATTGTTATGAGAACTAGAAAAACACAAAAACATAAGCTCTTTTATTCACTTCCCTTTTATTTAATTACACAGGTGTACTCAGTGCTGTCAATCAATGGCCTTGGCGGCACCATGGCAGAAAGCAGTGGTGGATTTTTTGCCGCCTGCCACAACATGGGGTTGGCAAATCAGGTTTTCTGTAGCATCACATCTTATACACAACCCAAACCAAACCCTAAATTAAAAAACCTAAGCTGCAGACCAAAAATGCAGACATGCTCTGCTTCAGCTACCGTAGATGCTGCAGTGAGCCACTGGTGACATCGCCACAGCCTGTGGCCTGTTCCTTTGCCACATGTGACGTGTTCCACCATTATTGATCAACTGCAGCACGAACAAGTGAATACACATTCTCTATACTCATTCATTCTCTATAAAACTAAAACCCCTGAATATCTATTTTTCAGTGACCCAATGATAACGAATTAGAAATTTAGGATTTTTGTCCTATGTTTTGACTTTATTTAGAGTCTTCAACTCAGTTTTGCTTTGATTTTATTGTTATTTGAATTTCTAGACTTGATGTTATTATTAATTGTATGGTTGTATTTCATTATGTTTGTGTTGCAATTATACTTCTGCATTTTTTATATATCAGTATGAATATATTGTATTTTCTTTTTGTCTGCAATGCTTCAACCATAATATGTTATGGCTCCAGATATATTTCTAGAAAGGATTTTTTATTTGCCAATATTTTCTGATATCAATAACATTGTGGATGTACTTCTTTGGAGACAATCTAGTTTGCGCAGGGTTGAACACTAAATGTGAACATCTATCAAAAGCAATTCAAACCTTGGTCTGCCACGTCTCCCGTACTAATCCCTTCCACAAGACCCAACCCATAAATTCCAGTAAATCCTCACAGCCTCCCCTCAACTCTACCAGTAAATTCAGCAAACTAACAAAGATGAAAATAACCAAATCTACATCCCAACACCATTAACCAAGCACATACAATTACCATAGACTAAATCACCACTACTCAATCCACAATGTACCATCAATTGCAAACAAAACAAGAACTAAAAATAGCTAAGAAACAAAAACAGTCTTCTGGACCACATTTTTTTTTTAATTTCACAAATGTATAGACAATCATATTTCAGCACAGTCAGAAACCATATATGAGAAACCTCTCTCGATAGAAAATCAAACATTCGTTTGCCACATTGTCAGGAGGACTAACCCCTCCCATTAAATTCTACCAAAATCACACAACAATCACAGCTCTAATGTCTAGTTCAGATCATTTCCATGAAATTAATCGCTATTTTCTCTATTTCTTTAAAATAAGCTAATCCAATCACAATTTAGACTCCAGAACAAGTGACCAAACACTAAATGTGAGCAGCTCTTAACGACAACTGGAACCTTGTTAGTGTTCGCCACATTATAGAAATTAACCTTTTACGCTAGAATCAACCCAACCCTTATCGGCGCTAAACATTATAATTCCAGCAAGTCCATACAACTACCACAGCTCAAATGTCTAGTCCAGATCATTTCAAGTACTCGCTATTTTCACTATTTCTTTAAACAAACTAATCTAATCACAATGCAGACTCCAGAACAAGTGAACAAACACTCAATGTGAGCACCTCTCTCGACGGGAATTAAAACCCCGTCAGCAAATCCACACGACTACCCTACACAGCTCAAAATGTGCGGTCTCTAGGAAATAATCGCTTATTATAATTTCTTCAAAATGAGCTAATCCAAGCACACAATTCAAATTCCAGAACAGATAAGTAGAAAGAGGCGAAACCTGTAGTGGCACACAAGCTCAAGAGAGGCTCCGTCGATTCCATCGAGGAGAGTGCCGCGGCGGGGGTCGGCGGCCTTGGGCGGCTGGTCCTCCTGGACGCGGACGGTGTAGACTTCGAGGACGTTGGCGGCGGTGACAACGAGGTTGGGGAGGGGGCCGACG
>Ga0123341_1000385_pt1 | contig 25669 bp, 19 predicted proteins | sample Turbeapinknodule_FD_89959 | JGI IMG/M metagenome (GOLD analysis project Ga0123341, IMG submission 89959) | Root nodule microbial communities of legume samples collected from Mexico - Turtle bean Mexico pink nodule | ecosystem: Host-associated > Plants > Roots > Nodule | place: Mexico: Nepantla...
ATTTCTTATCTTTACAAGAAAGTGTAATTTTTGTTTTTATAAAAATTTAATTACATGTCTGATTTTTTAATTTTAAAATTAAGCAATTTTAGTTCATCGTTAATACAACATTTAATTACTAACTGAAAATATGAATATATTGGTAATGTGAATTACTTATTCATATAAGATATTAATAATAATATTTAATATTAAATTTTAATATCTATTATTACTAAAATAAATTAACATTTTCAGTTAATAATTAAATAATATGTTAATATTTTATCAAAAATATTTAATTTTAAATAAAATATATTCCTTTTGATTCCAAAATGATTCAGCCTTACAAATTTTATACTAACAAGATAAGATCAACCACAAAACATTTGTAAAAAATTTCACAACAACATGACACTGGACCTACAAAATTTAAATCAAACAATGAGACTCAACACGCTAGGCACTGATGTTTTGTGCTAAGCTCTTTCAGTATGAGCATCTAGTTTTTTAGATTTATCATTTTTTTTTCCTTTTTGAATTTTGATGAACCTTTTTAACACAAATTTTTCTAACATATTAATGTTTCTAATTCCATATTTCCGTGTCAAAATTTGTAATATTCAACGTGCAATAAATTTTTCAACCAATATCAAAATTTCAATAATAAGGAAAAATCTATGGAATTGAAAGAAGATTATGATAAAAACATAATGAAAACTCTAAAGAACTTGTTATGGTCTAATAATAAATATATGAACTCAAATAAAAAAAATCAAAAGCACACCAAAGCACTAACACTCAGCATTAATTCAATTCTTTTTCTTATTTTTGTTTTTAAACGCAATAAGTTAAGAAAATAAAATTAAACAAAGTACTACAAGAAGTTTATAAACTCAAAAATTACTCAAATATAAAATGTTTTGATTGATTGAAATTGAAGGAATACTAAAAAAAATGCAAAAGAATTTAAGCACATACAATATGGTCACCTAAGGCACAAAGATGATGGTTCAAGTAATAGCAAATGATTTGAACCAAAGAAAAAGACATATGAAAATTTGTAAAAGGTGAAAATAATTCAAGACATGAAATTTTTTATGGAAACAATACTGAACTTTTGAAGAAATAAAAGAAAACAAAATGAAAATAGAAGAACACTTAGCTTGAATCGAAACCTTGATCTAAATATCAAATGATAACCTTGATCTAGATACCAAATGATGCACTTTAACTTTGTAATCTTGCATGTTTTTGTGTTTCCAATGAGTTGCAGATTGATGAAGTTAATTTAAAAGATGAATGAGAAGAACATTGGAATGAAATGTAGAAATTAGAACTAGAAGAGGTAAGACCAACTTCTAGAGGAATTTTAGGTTAATTGAAAGATGAATGAAGTATGGATTTGTGTGAAGAAGATTAGTGTGAACAAAATTGGGATGAACAGAGGAAATTAGAACCAGAAGAGGTGAGACCAACTTCTAGAGAAATTTTAGTTTAAAAAACAAAAGGAGAGTGCTAAGGTTGAAATTGAGAGAATTTGACTTGACAATTTTTTTTTACTTAATTTAAATTATGAATTACAATTTTGAACTAACTTTTCACAACATAATTTTGAACAAACTTTCTAAAATAAATATGATACCTTTTAAAATAAAATTTCTTAAACATGTTTTTCAGAATAGACTAAATGAGTTTGAGAACGGATTTTTTGAAATAAAATTTTAGAACAAATTTTATAGAATGTAAATGATAACTCCTAGGTGACATAGTGCAGTAAAGAAGGGTAATTTGGTCTTTTTTGGTAATAAGAGATGAGGTTAATGATAATGGGGTGGAGGAAGTAAAAACCTTAATTTGTCTGCAAATTTTTCTCTATGGCTTTATTGCTGCCCCATTCCTCGTTCTGTGCGTGGCAACATGTGCATCACAAGAAATCCTACCGTACGGATAATTCCCCATAATAATAGTAATAATCTTTGCGGCTCCAAATTTTTCTCTTCAATCATCGTAACAAAGAGAACAAAATCCTATATACTGTGACATACCAACACGACAAATTAGTAAGCTACTTCATTTTAAGAAGCCATGGAATCCCAGAATGTCGTGTAACTATTGGATTTCAAGAATAAACATGGAGACCAAGCATTGATTATGCACATATAATTTGTTTTGGGCCAAATTAAGAATACCCAGAAAGGAAAAAAATGATCTTGCTGGCTCAACAAGCATGCCCCCTTTTCACCTTTTCCTCTACCTATAAGTCCAAGCCTCCATTATCAAATCATAATGTTCAACTCCATGTTGGTTTTGGTGTGTTTACCCCATTTTCTCAATTGCCCATTTGCAGGGGGGTGCCTTACATGAGGAGGAATTGGGGCAAGTGCTCCTCTTCTTCTTCTGCAGCACAGGCTCCATTGCCACCTGATCCTGATAAGGTATACTTGTTTTGTTGTTACTTTTTTCTTTGGATAAACAGTACACTGTTTTGATTATATTCTGTATCATAGGTTGAAATTTATTGGAAGTTAGAAAATATTAAATGGGTCTCAATGGTGATATTGTAATTTCTATATATGTTAACCATTAGTAGGTAGAAAGAATGTGTTACCGTTAAATCTCATCTTTGGATTTGTAAAGGGTTTGGTCGACGAATAGTGTTGAAAAGTTTGAAAATTGTGTTGGAAGTGCAGGAATACAAGCAAGAGGAAAAAGAGAATGATGTTGTCGTTGCTGCACAGGGTGAGAGTCCTGATCTGCAGACACTTTTCAGGAGGTTCTGGAAGGTGGCAGCTCCTTACTGGACTTCAGATGACAAAGTGCCAGCTAGGTTGCAGCTTGCTGGTGTTTTTGCTCTCACTTTGGCTACTACTGGAATCAGTGTTGGCTTCAGTTTCTTGGGGAGAGACTTCTTCAATGCACTTGCTAGTAAGTTCATGTGTGCTGAAAGTATGGCAGAAAAATAAGAGAGAGAAGAAGGAGAAACATAATACATTGGAATATTTTGAACTGAAAGCAATGAATATGATATTTTATTAATCAATAACATTTACATTTATAATAATTGAAAGACCAAAATAGACTAACAAATTTAGTGATATAATTATTAGTGACTAAGATACGCGCTCCTCAAGTAAAAGTATAAGTGTCAATAACGGACTATTGGAAAACATTTAGGAAACTTAAAACAGAAATATGATGTCACATGCAATTAAGTGAAGTACATTAAGCAAATATTTAACAATGTCTATATATGGACTCAGCTACCTTTGTTTATCTTCCATTTACCATCTATTTGGGCATGCAGTATTTGCTTGTGTGTGAGATTTTCTGCTGTTTTTTGTTTAGTTATCTGTTTACAGCTGTATGAAGTGTCAACAAGGAACTGAACGTTTTTATGTTTATTAATGTAAGACAAGGATCAAGAGCAATTCTCGAAGCAATTACTTTACTACTTGGGTGCCTTTGCTGGAGGAATCCCGGTGAGCACAATGCTGCACTTTCTTAGGTATAGCTCTGCTATACTTTGCTTTAATTCTTAGACTGATGTATACACTGTCGTCTGTATGATCCATCTTAAATGGAAAGAAACAAGAATGAAAAAGAAAACCAGCTCACGCATTGCATGGAATATGGATTGCCTAGACGTGGTTTTGAAAGTTGCACCTTTCATGTTTTTATTTGTCATATGACAACTTGGACAATACACATAAGTAGTTTTCCTTCTTTGATTCTTTTGGAAGTAGTTTCCTTTCTTAATCTGTGTCATTTCTTCCGAGTCTGTATTTGTTATTGAAATGAATGTGTTTCTGGACATAGTAAAGCGTACATGAATATTTTAGCTCAAATAAAGAGGAAAATAAAGTAAGGGAAATAAATGACACTATTATTTGATAACAATTTTGATAAGGTTTTACTAAATCCACAGTTACCTTGACATTCCATTTCCTTCTGTTTCTCTTGTGAATGGGAACAAGATTTATGCATGTCTTCTGTATTGTATTTTATTTGTCATCCCATTTTTCCAATATTCTGTACATATTTCTAACCATGATTGTCATCACATTGCAGTTTTTTGTATTGAGAGATTATGCAAGAGAAACTCTTTCTTTGAGATGGAGATCTTGGATGACGAGCTATTACATGGATCGCTATCTGAATAATCAGACTTTCTATAAAATTCAATCACAGTCAATCATTGATAATCCAGACCAGCGAATTGTCGATGATCTAAGTTCTTTCACTGGGACATCCCTTGCTTTCTCCCTGACACTCTTCAATGCTGCTGTAGACTTAATCTCATTTAGTAACATCTTGTTTGGAATCTATCCTCCACTTTTTGTTGTTCTTCTCGTATACTCAATTGGTGGGACAGCTATCAGTGTTTTCCTTGGAAGGGTAATGAAGTTTTGTATATTTTTAGTGATAGATTAAATTTTCAGGGAAATTACCATCTATCCCCCTAATAAGTGAATGGCCTTTAAGATGGTTCCCCTTTTATTAACTAGGAGTTGTGTTAATGTCAGGGACTGGTGAATTTAAATTTCTTGCAAGAGAAAAAGGAAGCAGACTTTCGGTATGGACTTGTCCGAGTCCGGGAAAATGCTGAATCAATTGCATTCTATAGTGGTGAAGAAAGTGAAATGCAACTTCTTCTGCAGCGCTTTAAAAGCGCTTTTGAAAATCTGACTGTGAGATATTTATTCTTTATATTTACCATTTTTACTTTTAAAACTATTTTTGTACATTATGCTATCAATGTCTATGTTCGGGCCAATGAATTTCTAAGTTATGTTGCATATATTTCTCACTCTTATATTCCTTGATATTTTACAATCAGCATAACATAATCAGCATTTAATGTAAAGAATGCTTCTCTGTATGTGTTATTTTTCTTGATTTGAAAAACTAGATCCCTATAAATTATCTTGGCTTCAGTATATAGGTAGCTGACAGAATCATTTGAAAGCTATAACCATATGAGCAGACCAGATTTTGGGAATTAGGAAACTCTATTAAATACCAACTTAACCTTGTTGCAGCATCACTTATTTTTCTTTATTAAGTTTTGAATGCAGTTTTATCCTCTAACTTGTCATACCTTAGTGATGAATGACGTTACTTTTATTTCTGTACAGAAATTGTTGATTGCTTCTAGAAATCTGGAGTTCTTCACCAATGGCTACCGCTATGTTATTCAAGTTCTTCCTGCCGCTGTTGTTGCCCCCATGTATTTCTCAGGAAAAATTGAGTTTGGTGTCATCAATCAGTCAGTTTCTGCTTTTAATCACATCCTTGGTGACTTTTCTCTCATTGTGTATCAGTTTCAAGCTATAAGTGCTTTTTCTGCGGTTATTAATCGGTTAGGTACAGCATCTTTTTCCCCTTGTCATTCCTGTTACATTTTAGAATATGCAAATATCATGAAGGATATGAGCATAAGTGAATGAGCTATGAAATTTTACTCTTCAGAAAAAAGGGAGAGCCATTTTGATAGAATTTATGGTTATGTTTGAATAAACACAAATAAAAAATCCCAGAAAAGAAAAAAGAGAGTATTACAATGTATTAAAGATTTTATTTGTGAATCAACCAATGCCCTTATCTCTGTTACTTTGCACCCTTCATTTTTACTTTCTCTCTCCCTCTCATCCTTTTTTGTGCTGCAGCTCATTTTGCAAGTAGATATACTTTGCTTTCTTTTTGGGATTTATCTGTTCCATCTGTTGTTTTATTTATGCATCTGAAGCTCTCTTTTACTCATTTATGTGTATGCCTGACAGGCTAGCTCTGTTCCTTTGTATGTAATGAACACTACCAACTAGTATATATTGTATTGCTTATGCAGGTGAATTCGATGATGTTTTGGACAGAAGCAGCTCCAACTCTCTTACTGATACGTTGGAAGACATACAAATTACATACAAGGATTTTAGGAGTTCATCTGTTTTGGAATCTAATGGCTCCACTCCACCAGAAAAATGTGGCACATTACTGGAGGTAGAAGATTTGATTCTGAAGACACCAAGTGAATCTACACTTATTAGAGACTTGTCATTGACGATCAAGGAAAAGGATAATTTACTGGTAAGACATCCGCTGAGCCCGCTGATTGCAATTCTGGCCAAACGGTTGTAGGGATATACAAATGCACTTTTAATATAATCAATTTAACAGGTAATGGGACCAAGTGGAAGTGGCAAGACTTCTTTGTTAAGAGCTATGGCTGGTCTCTGGAAAACTGGAACTGGAAAGATCACATACTATGTAAAAGGTGAAGAATATCCGGAGCAATCCCTTTGTTCAGATGTGAATACTCCAAACAATGCTCATGACACGTATGTAGCACATGGAAAATCCATAAGCAGAAAGTCTGGAATATTTTTCCTTCCTCAAAGACCGTATATGGTTTTGGGTACTCTTCGTCAACAATTACTTTATCCAACTTGGGCCAATGATGCAGTTCCTATGTCAGATAGTACAAAAGCAACAAGTATGACTTTCTTCCTCCCACACCTAAATGTATTGTTTTTGGTTCTTATTCAAACTCAAGTATTTCTTAGTATTAAGGACAAATGTCCTTTTTCGTGCTCTTAGTGTCTACATCTCATTTACTCTATTGCAATTCAGGATACTTCAGACAAACAATACTACCGTAGTTGTTGTGGGCCTAACAAATGTGGTTTTGAAATGATGAGGAAATATTTTTCCTGCAGGAATGCCAGAATTACTCTTGTAGTTTATTGGTGTAAGCTTTATAAAAGGAAGGCTTAATTTAAAAGATAATTTACATATAGGCAATATGGAAATTATATGATTTTTAGCATGAGGTATTATTAACTATGTTCTTTTGAATATGTAACCGATTGACTTTTAGACAAGATAGTTATTGATATATCTTTTGTAAAGTCTGCATGCCCAAAAGTTGATCTAACAGTTAAGCAAGCCTATCAAAGAAACATCTCTTGAAACTGAACTTTCATTAGCCTCACTAAAGGGAGCTGTAGCTGTCCAGAATCTTGCAAACATCATCCCTTTTAATTCCATGTTAGCTGTTAGTAAGACAGTTGATCTTGGTTGTTCTCCAGAAAATTAATCCCTTTTTTCATTAGGATCAACCCAGGTCCATCTACTTATGTTATGTATGTGTTTACCCTTTTGAATAGAATCCAGACTTTATAATCAAGTAAAAAAACACAATAAAAATGATCAATTCTGAGCATGAACAGGTTGCAACAAGTTCCATTTGTGAAATTATAGTTCATCTTTTTTTCTCAAGAGTATTTTTTTCCAAACTAACTGTATTGAAGAGCTGAGTTAATCAGATAATAATACTATTATCTAATCTGATTAAATAGAAAAGTCCTTCCTAATTTATACTGATGTTATTTTATCAGTAGTCTTGCTGGAAATTGTGTAAGCTTTGTTCATTGAGTGTTAAATATTGGTCTACAGATGCACTTCCTTTCTTGACAAACTTGCCAAACTCAAAAGATGCAAATGATAGGCCTACGAAGCCTACAACAGAGGAGCTGATAAAGGTCTTGGAGGATGTCCGCCTTGGATATTTATTGGCTCGTTTCAGTTTGGATTCAACACATGAATGGTCTAGTGTTCTTTCGTTGGGAGAGCAGCAACGCCTTGCATTTGCTCGTCTTTTGCTTTCAAAGCCTCAATTGGCTTTACTCGATGAATCTACAAGTGCACTTGATGAAGCCAATGAGGTAATGTTGGATTCCAAGTTTACTTGAAGTATGATATGGAAGGTTTTCTTATTCAATAAATTGAGCATACTTCCCTGTATTACATGTTTATTATATTTCATATAATATGGACATTTGACTTCATATACATACATACAAATGATGCTCTTCCCCCTCAAGAAGAAAAATGTAAAACTTTTCATTTTCATACCCTTATGCACCATAGTCAGCATTCTCACTCATGCATAGACATGATTGTTCCTATGTGTTGGGTTCAAATAATACAGAAAAGAAACTAAAATATAGAAGATTATATATACAAAGAACACATATCATATCATACAACGTGCTTAAAAGAGTTTAACATGACTCTATATATAGAACTAGGGACAGTAGAAGAACTATTGAAAAATAGTTAAGACAACTATTGTCTAGGAGTTTACAAGAGGTAGACAATCTAGCTATTAGACATGCTAGACGATAAACACCCATTAACCAACTAGGCAACAAAAAACCATTTAGTCTTAACTCTACTAAAAGCATCAAATAGACAGTCTTTTGGGTTTCTCATAAGACAATCATGATTTTAGAGTCGAGACAATACAATTTTCCACCTTGACTCCAAATCATGGACGAGCTCCTGCTTCATTATCTTTATCCTCTAACAAAAAATAAGTTAGCTCAAAGCAACCTTTGAATTTAGGTTCGAGCAACTCCAACACGGACAAGATTTTCATTGAAGCTAACTTCATAATTTTGACCTCCCTTGACTTAACGATGTCTCTAACAAAGTACAATTTAACATCAATGTATTTGGTTCTTTCATGGTATATTTGATGATCAACTAGATGTAGGACACTTTGACTATCGTAATGGATAGTCATACATTCCTACACAATTTCTAACTCCTCTATCATCTCCTTCAACGATAAAGCCTCCTTTACCCCATTTGCCAACACGATACATTCTGCCTAGGAAGTAAGTAAAGCCACCATTGACTATAAACTTGTTTCCAACATATTCCCAATCCCAAATAGTGTGAAAACATACCCAGAAATAGACTTTTTAGTATCCACATTCCCTGCATAGTTTACATTTGCAAACCCTTCAATAGCTTCTCTATGATTAGTAGACCATTAATACACCATACCAGAGATACCTTCCATTCAAGTATTTCAGCACCCATTTCACAACCTCCCAATAAGCACATTCAAGATCTGTCATGAAATTGTTAACCACACTAACAACATGTGCTAGATCTGGTCTGTTATGCATCATCTTGTACATGATGCTTCTTACTCCATTATAATATGGAATAATCTTCATCTCCCTCTTATCTTCTTAAGAGTTGGGAGCTTAGGTAATCAAGAGCTTTGTGTGATGACCTAAAGGTTACATGTTTAGATTTATGCACCTTAAACCTCTCAACAACCTTTCTCAAATAATTGCGTTAAGATAGACATAACACCCCAATTGTATGATCCCTTTGTATGTCCATCCCTAGTATTCACATTGCAGGACCAATATCTTCCATCTCAAACTCTAAACTTAATCTTTCTTTGAGTCATTTTCTCTCATCTTTATAGTGGCTGGCTATAAGGATACATACAAGAGCAAAAACAACATACTCTTTCCTTCTCTTTTCAAGATGTAGATGCATCTAACATAATTTCACCTCTCAAACCCTGTCTTGGACTTTGTTTCAAGTCATATAGTGATTTCTACAAGGGAAACACCTTTCCTCGATCTTCAGCGAACCCCTTAGTGTTGTTGTATATTGATGGTGTCCTCCAAGTTTCCATTAAAATAAATTGTTTTAACATCCAATTGTCCTAACACCAGATTGTACTGGTTAATAATTGACATCAAAATCCTTATAGAACAATGTTTTACCACCGCTGAGAAAAAATCATTATAGTGTATTCCCTACACTTGTGTAAAGCCTTCTCTTACTAGTCTCGCCTTCGATTCTTATTCCTTCACACTTGGTCTTCCTTCCTTTTTCTTGAATATCTACTTGCATCCAACCACATTCTAATTTCTAGGTAGGCCTATAAGCATCCATGTACTCTTCAAAAGATTTAAGCTCCTCTTCCATGGCACACTGCCACTGCTAACCTTTTACGCTCTCTTGTGCCTCTTTGATGTTTCTAGGTTCTAAACCTTCTATCTCTTCAACTGCACTAAATGCATAGCAAATGAGATTAGTGACCCAAACCGTTGTGTGGGTTTGACCATCTTCTTCTCTCTATCAAGTTTGCATGTCTTGGCCTTTCCGAGTGAGAAGTAGAAGGTTAATCCTCATCGTCTGATGCTTCATTGTCAAACCCACCAGACAATTCAATCCAAAACTTGGAGACTTCACCTCAACTTGAGTTTTCTCCTTGTTTTTATCCAAATATTTACACATAATAGTCATTTTATGAAGCATTTAGCTTCCCATTTATCCAAATATTTACACATAATAGTCATTTTATGAAGGATTTAGCTTCCCAGGTTTCAACCTCCACAAACTTATATCCCTTCACTCCTTCAACATATCCAATGAAAATATACTTCTTTGTTTGTACTTCCAATTTATTCCTCTTGACATGTGCAAATGTCAATGCACCAAACACCTAATTTGTTGGCTTTCCAGTCCACACCTCCATAGGAGTCTTAAAATTTAGAGAAGATAATGGACACCTGTTTCTCAAATATACAACAGTATTTGTAGCTTCACCTCAGAAGGAATTAGCCAATCTATCTCCCAATAGCATACACTTTACCCACTCCAAAATGGTTCTATTCATCCTTTTAGGAAGACCATTTTGTTGAAGTGTACCAACAACTATCTTATGCCTCCTTATTCCTTCTTTCATGCAAAACTCATTAAGCTGGTCTAGTACAAACTTCAATCCATTGTCATTACTCAACACTTTAAGTTTGGTCATCTGCTGATTCTCGATCATGATGTGTCACTCCTTAAATTCACACCCTCATTTAGTAATCATCTATGATAATGGGGAAGTAAGACCATTCACCACGAGTTTGACCTTGTGTTTGACCTCAAAGGTGTGCATGAGCATACTCAAATAGTCTACCATACACATGCCTGTCAATCTAAAACTTCAACCTGAGACATTCCCAGAATGCACTGATCACAAAACTCCAACTCCTCATATTATCACCTCCTAGTAGATTTTGCTTACATAACTCCATCAAACCTCTTTCATTTACATGCCCCATTCTTAGATGTCACAATTTCGTTTGACTACCCAGAGATGCATGTGCAATCACTATTAAGGCATCTAGAATGTAAAGACTAACAACTTCAAAAACTCCCTTTAAAATCTTTATAGTATCATGTTCAACTTGGTTGTTAAACCCACTACATCAAACATACTAATTGACAAAAGATTCTCCAGTTCTGGAACATATCTCGCATCTTGCAACGACATATCCTGGTTGTCAAAAATCTTCAATCTGACTGACCACATGCCTTGCACTTACAAACTTTATTGTTCCCAAGAAAGACTACATCTTCTTCTTTTAGTACTAAGGTCTCAAATAATTTCTTTTCTAGATACATGTGGTAAGTGCAACTTGAGTCCATAACCTAGCTCCTCTATGTATCTAAAACCACCAACACTCCACCAGACTCAACTATCAAATGCAATTGCTACATTTCCAAATTATCTCTGAAAATGAGAATTCTTTTCCCTCTCATTTCTTTTCTATTTTGGGCAATCTTTACTATAGTGATCTCTTTGGTGGCAATTGTAGCACTCAAGCCCCTTTTCCACCCTATCATTTGATGAATATTTTGATTTCTTTTGTCTCGCTTCCCTTCTTTTCTTGTCCTTTAAATTTGAGACACTCAAACCCAATCCACCATCATCTGCCTTAAACTCTCAAAGCTTCTGAAGCTCCTTAGTCTGAATTGAGATCTAAACCTCCTCAAGAGTAATGGTCTGTTTTTTCACGAACAACAAAGCGTCCTTGTAATGCTCAGACATCTTGGGCAAAGCATTAAGAAGCAGTCTACTTATCTTCCTCTTCGAGTTTCACTTTAATGTTTTCAAGATCATCTAGAGTTTAGTTAAATTTTTTTAGTTGCTCTACCATTATTCTTGATTCTGTCATCAAAGGAATACAATCGTTGCTTCAAACAAAGTTTGTGTGTCAAAGATTTCATCATATACAATGACTCAAGTTTCATCCACGTTGGTACAGCAATCCACTCCTTTGCGACTTCACTAAGTGCTCTATCTCCAAGACATAGAATTATGAAACTTCTAGCTTTGTTGGACTTCCCTAATTGCCTTATCTCCAAGAAACAAAATTATGGTACTTTTGGATTTGTTGATCATGTCATTCTTCTCGTTTAGAGACAAAGATGTTGACATGTTCGCCTCCCCTTGTTGTATCAAGATAACTTAAAATCTTGATGTCCATAATCCAAAGATATTCTTACAACACAAGATCATAAATTGAATTATAGAATATTCTATACTCAGAAAACACAGATCATACAACGAGTTTAAAAGTGTTTCTTTCTATACATAGAATTAGGGAGAACAAAACCATTAGAAAACAGTTAAGACAACTATCGTCTAGTAGTTAAGACATGCTAGATGATAATGGCATACACGCATTAACCAACTAGACGACAGACAGCCATCTAGTCTTAACTCTACTAGATACATCCAGTAAATGGTCTGCTGCATTCTTCATAAGACGATTATGATTTTAAGGTCTAGACATCATACTATATAATTAATAGTTAGTAGCTCTTAATAAAAACTGACCTAAAACACATAAGAAATTACTTGTTACTAGCTCTTAATTGAAATTGAGCTAAAACACATAAGAAATTACTCAGGAAAAAAATTGCAGCTATTGTCAAATGGTGATTCATCAAATTTCTTGGAAAGTACTGCTGTATGTCAAATTGAAACATTGTTATTCAGCTTTTTAGATATAATTTACGACACTAATATAACTGGCTCTATACATGTCTGGATTAGGTTATGCCATATTTAGAAGAAAAGCAGGGTCAAAATGCTGCCGAGAGAAACTTTTGGCTGAAAAGTTGTTTTTATATAAAATTCAATAAACAGACTAGAGTTACATTGTCAAGGGATCCAGAAGAATATATTGTTTTCATCATTTTCATTATTATGTGGAAAATGTTGCATGGACAACTCTTCTATTCTACAGGGACAGAAGTGTAGGTATGAATCATGATATATGATATCATGTGCTAGAAAGAGTGGGAGAAATAATCGATGTTGCTAAAGTGTTTGTAAAATAATAGTGTTCATGTATAACCACTTTTACCATGTTGATGTTGTGCTGAAGTTCATTTTGCTATGCTTTGGCTTGCAGGTTCATTTGTACCAAAAGATTAAAGCAGCAAACATAACATATGTCAGCATTGGCCACCGGTCATCCTTGTATGATTACCACGACATGATCTTACGCATATCCACATTTGATTCTGACAATGAACAGCTAAATTGGTGCATTGAACCTACTAGACCCGAGTCCTCTTTAAAATTTACAAATCTATGAGCTTGCAGTGCTTACCATCTCAAGAAATACATGGTTCAATTGCATTGGACAATAATTTTGATGTATATGATGTTAAGATGTAGATTCTATTCTATTATATAATTGATTTAGTTTCACTACTGTAGATATTCTAATTAGTTACATATACCAAAAACTCCATATGGTGAACTTGTAAATTGGAGAAATCAAGCAAGGAAGAGAAACTATGACCAAGTACTGCATCACTCTAAAGAGTGTATGGTAAGACCTAGACGTCTGCAATAGCCATGCCATGAGTGGAAATAACCTTAAAAGAAGCTAAATATCACATTCTAAAAGGTTGAAGAAGCTATCACATTCTAAGAGGTTGAAGAAGCAGTTATTAATGGTAGGTTCAAATGCTGAACTTATGAGGTTGAAGATGCAAGGAATGTTGCAAGTTGAGCACTACTTTCCATAGGGTGTTATAGAAGATATGCTTAAAGAGGAAAACAAGGGCAATGTAAGCCAACTAATTTTGGCACTTCCACAATTGTTTATTTTACATTGGAAAAAAAATTATGTTTTAAAATTCTTAAACTTTCTTAGATATATTATTCAGAATGTATTGAAAAGTTTCTGAATTGTAGTTTCCAGAAACATTTTAGACAAATATGTTCCAAAACTAAGTTACTCCTAAAAAAACTCAAGAAAGAGAATCAAGTGACTTAAGAATTTTATAGCACGACCTTAGCATATTAAAAATAATATTTGTAATATTATTTAACTTATATTTGCATTGCTTAATGTAAGATGATGATACTTTTAGAATTCTTATGTAGTTGTTGGTAAGTTTTCTTAGTTTTACACTAGTTTAGCTAATAGCTCCCTTATACAGTCCGCAATATTTATTATTATTGAATAGATTTTTCAGAAAGGTTTAATGTTTGTTTTCAGTGTTTACTGTGAATTTGGCTTCCACACTCACTTCAATCATTGCATCAACGATTATCTGTCTCTCACACGACAGATCAAGCTTCACTGATCATGTCATCATATGGAACCTTTTGTTCGAAGACAAATCCATCTAATAAACATTAGTAAAATCCAAACAGTAAAAACGATATAATTTCAACATGTGAGCACCTAATTGAAAACTAATAAGGTACTTAAAAAGGAAATAGAAGTTTGTAATTAAACAATCAGACATGGCTTGAATTAATGGATCAAGAGACAGCCAATTCAAGTAAAACCTGTGAAAGCAATAATGCAACCAATTAGAAGGAGTAGTAAGCACTACTAATTTTTTTAACTAGCATATATGTAGTCAAATAAGAAAAAGGCAGTATAGAGTAAATTTGATGAATTCAACCCTCCAAAAGAAATGAAGATTTTGTGTTGTGTGTGTCAAGTTATTTGTATTGTTTCTTCTTGATATTTAAAGTGATATTTTGTGTTATTGAAGAGAAGTGTTTGACTCTAACATGATAAAAAAGTTTGTTTTAATTAGTTAAAATGGTAATTAAATCTATTAAAATGTTCTAGATTGAGGTACTTTTGAATTGCACCAAGTACTTCAACGAGTTGAATTTTCAAGTTGATTTGTTAAAATAACTTGAAACCTATTACAACTCTGTTTTAGTGTTTTCAATATGTTTAATTATTTTTCAAACAGATTGAAATTACTTATATTCTCATAAGGTTGAAACTATGATTCAATCTGTGTATTTCAATAATAAGTGAATTCAACATATTATTTTGAAATTATAGTATGTTAAACCTGACACATATTTCTATATAACTCTCTATTTGAAAACAATTTGTAACTAAACAAAATTTTGTGAAATTTTGTAAACAGGAACTTTTTCCATAGAGTTATAATTATGAGTTTGGAACCTGAGTTCTTAAAGCTTTCTTTAGCAATCTTGAAGAATATTTTGGGTTGATCAAGAAATAATCATCTGTGTTAAATTCGATTTAGGTGTAATCATTTACAAGAAATAATCATCTGTGTTTTGATTTCAGGTAAATTACTTGTATTTTTACTGAATAGTGTGTTTAGTGTAGTTTATGTAATAGAGTTTTACAATTTTATGGTGAACTATTTCTTGTAGGGTGCAAAAAATAGTTTTTGATCTTTTGTTAATAAATGTGTGTTTAACTGATATTATTAAGCAATTGGGTCTAATTTTTGAAAAAGAGTAGTCTTAATTTTCAGTGTATTTTTCTTCTCCATCTTTCAGCAAATTAAAAGGTTTGAATCTACCATTAAGAATTGAAAATTAATGGATAAAAACAATTTCTTGCATATCTTTCAACACGTATAATTTTGTTTTATTAAAAAAATATGTATAATGTTGGTTGAAGATATATAATCATGAACTAAAAAAGTTAAGAAAGGTAAAGTTTCTTTTTGAATAATTAATTAGAAAGGAAAATCCATTGATTTAGTTTTACATAAAGTTCAAAAGGCATGGAGTACAAAATAAGAGAAACAATAATTACTGCAATAAAATAAGTTATCCCACTTTTAAGAATCCATCATACAGTGGCAAACTAAATCTATTTGATCAATGTTCAGTAGAACTTTTTCTCTAAACAATAGAAAAATTACTCCAAAGAATAAAAATATTTTATTCAAAAGTATGACACCCATATGTTCAAATTTGTTGCTTTGCTTCTACAAAATCATGTGAATGAAGGATTGTAATTGTAAAGTCTGATACCAGATTCTCAAAATAATTTTAATTTTTGTCCTACTCACTTACACATTCACATGATGAAATATGATCAGAGAATTGTTTTTCAAATAAGAAAACTAATAACATGGCATTCTGCTTTCTGCCAATTATCACATGACAGTCAAATGATCCAACAAGGATCTGCATCAGTCTATGTTCAACGTATGACAATTTTACATTATTCATGATGGTCATGGTGATACTTTCTTTATTTGTTCAGAATCTCTCAGCACAGCACTTTTTGATGTTCAGAACAGTAGTACTAGTGGCTGATGTTAGAAACCTAGTGATGTAGGTACCCGGATGGGTCCAATGCCTTCAGAAGAAAACAGTTTTTGGAAATTGTGCAATCTATCAGCAGCATGAATGGACCTGGTTTCCTAGATAGTATCATCCTGATTTGCCAATTATGCAGACAAAAAGATGTTATAATTCATATGTTTTGCAGTGTGATTCCAAAAAGGGTCATTTTATTTTATCATTTTTTGCACATAAAACTGTGCAGCACCTTCAATCCTCCACTTATAAGCCCACTGTAACCTTAAATTACACATTACCTCATAAAAGTTGCTATATTTTTAATATATCATCTCTTAACTATTTTTTTTCATTTATCATGTTTGAATTCCAAAAATGCAGATATAGCGATACAATGGAAATGATTGTATAACACAAACTAGATAGCCTTTTCTACTCATTACTTCTGAGAGAAAGTAAAACATACAATTTCTCTTATATATTAAAATAAACTTGCAGAGTTTTATTTCTGCAGAAACGTTCTTCTTCAAAAGTTAAAATATGTAACATGACTTTAGCTTATGAAATAAATTTGAGGCATTGTATGTTTATTTTCATGAAAAACTTTAACTAAACAGTTCTTCATTTTCTTTTATTTTTAGTGGTCTTGCAGGGAACCATTAAGCTTGCACTACTCAACTTCATCAATCGTCTAGAACTTCATCTATTGATTTATATTCAAGAAACTGAAGTTGCATTACTCATACATACAGAACTTTATACAATACTTTCTGTCTTATCGCATCATTTAGTTCATCTCATTTCTCTGTGACTGTCTCTTAATTATATAATATGTTGTGAATTGTTGCATAAATAACATTTCTCAAAAAATAAAAAGGATCAAATAAATTACACCAAACAAAATTCAACTTCAATGTTTATCATAACATAGGGTTTACATTAATGGCCACTCAGAAAAGAAAACACTCAGTCGAAAATAATCTTACACCTTCAGCCTGTATACTAAGATGAAAAATCCTAACAGCACTTAAAAGCCACCAAAGCCCAAATATTTGGCCTGAGTAACTGAAGTTTGGGCCAATATCTGACCAATGGGTGAAAGCAATGGTGGCTGCAACTGCCACAACATAATAGCACAACCGCACTAGGAAATACAAAAGCTGTTAGACTCAAAAATTGCTTCATGCTTAAGACAAGTCCCTAACTAAAAGACCTATCCACTCACTAACTGTACAAGCCACCGAGGACAAGAAAGAATGCCCTTGGATATTTTAGTTATACCACGATTATTAGCATGCACCAAACACTTATATGAGGACTAACAACTACCATCCACATACACACCATTGCCATTGGTATATACACCATTCAAGGAACCATTGGATGCTTTGAAGCCCTTTACATTTTGGTGTGCTTTCAGTTTTGGTGAGTGTCTATTCCACGCAGTTAACTTGGAATAACCATTTGACACCTTCCACCTTGGTTCACTTGCTGCTGCTATTAATCCTGTTTTGTCAATGAGACAGCAACATCGTTTAGTCTTATATAAAGAATGTAACTGTTGCTCTAAGCCAACTAGAGTTAAGTAATATATGATGGGAACAAGGGTATTTACACTTCCACATAGATTCCAAATATGATACTTGGCGTGAAAAATTACAAGTTTTCAACTATCCAAGTTAAACATACAAACAAAAATTTGATTCATTCTGATGATGGAAAAAATCTCAACCAATGCAGTAAAGTCCAAGTACAGTTCAACCCTCATAAGCGCACATCAATAACAGACATGTGAAAAAAAACAACAGGATTCTCATCCCAATGACAGATTTGAGAAGGCAAAATCAATAGCTCATTACATCAATTTGTAAATTTGAACTGAAAAAAGATGGGAAATGACTCAAGAAAGCAAAGTACCTGAGAAGAGTGCAGAAGGTTTTCCTGGTCTGGACTTGAACTCAGGGTGAAACTGAACGCCAATATAAAAAGGATGGCTAGGCAATTCAACTATCTGTACTCATGCAGATAATTACAATTACTAATTTTGCAGAAATTTAAATATCCACACCATTATACACAATTTCAACTATAAAGACTCACTTCCATGCGCCTCCCAGTTTCATCTTTGCCAACAAAAGATAGACCAGCAGTCTCTAGCTGTGATACCATGTCAGGATTAACCTGCACAGCATAATAATCATTTTTAAGTGCCTATGATTGCCTCTTCAGCCATAAAGAAAGTTTACCCTTACAAACACAATTTACCTCGTATCTATGTCGATGTCGCTCATCAATAAAGCTTACATTGCCATACCTATAAAGAATTCCAAATTACAGAATCACATGCATGCAATAGCTATATAATTGAGATCCAGAAGTTAGCATTTTGAAATGATATTTTTACAACATGTGTGCTAAAATTTTCAATAAAATACCAAGTACAAAAGCAAATTCAGTTTGATTCTAAATTCTCACAATTTTGCAGATTTGCTGTCAGCAACTTCAAAGTAGGTTCTTCTTGAACCAAGTCGCATAGTTGCCCCCATATGAGTCTTTGAGCCCTATCCATAAAATACAAACCAGATTAAATAGGTTTTCAAAAGGAACGATAGTATCAACATATGCAGAAAATAGATATAAGAGAACATACTTCTGGCATAAATATGACACAAGGGGTCTTGGTTTCAGGATTAAATTCTGTGCTAGTGGCATCATGCAGACCAAGAACAGATCGTGCATACTCAATGACAGCAATTTGCATCCCCAAGCAAATGCCCAGAAATGGAACATTATGTTCTCGAGCATACTTAGCAGCAAGAATTTTCCCTTGCACTCCTCTATCACCAAAACCTCCAGGAACTAGAACACCATCAGCGCCCTGCAAAAGAAGTCCATTTACAGAAAAAATAATGTCATTATAAGCGATTTAAACATATATATCATTATTAAGATCTGAAAATGGAAGAAATATGTTCAGTCTAAATAGTAGGAATACCTTTAAGAGATTCCAAGCAGCTTTGTATGCCTCAGGATCCTGCAGTAGTATATTAATTAATCATCAGAGGGTGGCATAAGGCAAAACCAAAAGGTCAACTAACATGCATAGTGCAGCAGAAAGATCAGTAATGACCTCTTTATAAGTGACTTCTTCAAGATCCCCAGCCGGAACCCAGTCCACGCTAAGTTTTCGGTTTCGAGCAACAGAAGCATGTAAAAGTGCCTTCACAAAATAACAAGTACATTGGCTTATGGTATACCAGGGTTCAGTTTAACAATATTTTTCAGTATGCATATTGAATAAAAAAAGAAGTTGCAGAGAATCAAAAGGAGGAAACTATTATGTATTAAATACGAGGGTTCAGTTACTAATTTAGGAGTATGTTACCTTCAGAACAGAAAGATATGCATCTGAAAGGCCAGTGTATTTTCCCACCATTGCAATTCTAACCTGTGAGGAGCGTAATAATGGTTGTAAGCTCAACATTGGCCACTATTCAGATAAATCAATATCTATGCATATGTTATTTTTATTTCTTTAGATGATACATATTTGAGAAGTCCGACACTCACAGTTTCATCACATCTGTCATAAATTTTTGTCCTTGCAGTCCACTCCTTCAAATTAGGCTCTGCAGCAACACTGCAAATGATAAAGGAATTAGTTGCAAGACACAAACACTTTAACTAACAGCTACTACATAACGACATTTTCAGAAAACCATAATGGACTAGGAATATTTATGGGGAATTGGAGGGGGTTAACACCAAAAAAGAATGAGTTTGTAAAACCAACCCTAGCAGGTTTAATGCTTTCAGGATCGCCTCATGTGCCTTCTGGTCCTATTTGTTAAGATAAATTCAAAGGAAAAAGTTTAGGATCTTGTATGAACTTAAACCACTTAAATGCAAAAGTATAAAATTCAAATTTAACAAAAAACCATCAAAACCATGAAATTAACAAATTAAACTTCATAAATAAGTTTCCAGCAGTCCTGGAAAACAGTCACAAAGAAGAGTTTCAAGAAGACTAGAATTACTTACTTTCAATAGCAGAGGAATATGCCAAATGTTTGGAACATCATGGAGAGTAAGTATGTTTGACAGCTGCAGATGCAATAGTTTGTTTAAGAATATATGCAAGGGTATTGTGAAAGAAAAGTTCAAGTTGTCGTGGTTAATCTTATTACCGGCACATGACAAAATTGAGCAAGTTTTGCCTTGACATTATCATCAAGTTCCTGGAAAGAGGACAATACAAACAGATTTTTTTAATCATTATTACATGGACCAAAGAATAAAAAATAACAAGAAGAAACACACCTTCGAACTTCGACAAGCAAGAAGATTAGGGGTCAAACCTAATCCTCTAAGTTGACGAACACTGTGCTGAGTTGGCTTTGTTTTCTACAGGTTAGAAAAAATCAAAATAAGTGTTGATCATATCACTTGAATGTTTCAACAACAAAATTCCATTCAACTTATTTAGGAGCAACAAATTGAAACTCAATTTCAATTTTACACTCATTACTTGAATATGTTTTATTTTACATTTATTTCTAATAGAAAAGACATTAAAAATGTTCCACTGCCAACATGTTTAACACCATACCGGTTCACCAACAACATGGAGAATAGGAACCAAGCTGACATGAACCAAACAGAAGTTGCCAGGGCCTACAAAAAAAGAGATAAAAATTAGCAAGACTGATTTCCTGAAGCATGCCAATAATCAAATTGAGATATATGAATCAATAGAATGAGGTTTGAAGCATGACAAAGCATTACCTACACGGTATGAAAACTGGCCAAGTGCTTCAATAAAAGGCATGGACTCAATATCCCCTGCATGAAAGAAAAGTCATTTTAAATTAATTGCTTTAAAATATAGCTGATCCCACCACCAAGTGAAAAGAAGCTTGGTGGTTGTTTTAGAATATAGTTCTAGTGTTTTCACAGTACGGATAATATGAATATTATTTTCTCTCACCGTTTGCTAAAAGTCATTTTCAATTTTTAGTTGTCAACTTCTACCTAACCCATGATCTTTAGAATTAAATATGGAAAAAATTGAAATGGATATAGAAATATAATATTGAAAAAGTTCTATCTTGATATTGATTAAAAGTTTTCTCTGACTATTATTTACCTATAGTTCCACCCAATTCAATGACACAAACATCAGCTGGCCCTTCTTTGCCGTCAACTGGTATCTTTGCCACACGTTCTATCCATTCTTGGATAGCATCTGTTATGTGTGGAACTACCTAAAAATAAAGCAAAAAATGAAAAATGAAAAACCAAGGCACGAACAACAATTACAAATAGCTTCAAAGAGGAAGCATCAGATATTAAACATACCTGTACTGTCTTTCCAAGATAATCTCCTCTTCTCTCCTTCTCAATAACAGACTATAAACATCCAAAACAAAACAATAAGAAACATCAGGCACATCTGTTAAAAAGTGAAGAAGAAACCATTTAAAGGCACTGAACTCACCTGATAAATTTTCCCAGTAGTGATATTATTGTCTCGAGTTAATTTGATGTCTAAAAATCGCTCATAGTTTCCAAGATCAAGGTCAACCTTCCACAAACAAAAAAGGAAAGAATAAAAATGGCAATCTAAAACTTCAGAGGAAAACAAATTCCAGCTAGCCTCTTTTTAGTACGAACTACGACTCAGAAAGTTGTAGCTGCACTTATGAAGTAAAATGAGAAAAAGAAAATAGCAGGGGAAAACAGGATGAGTAGATTCAAACAATAGCTTGTGCCATGTGACAAGCAAAAGAGTAACATACAATCTCAACCTTCGAATGAATTTCGAAGGGAAAAAAAAATCTAATGAGTGTCATCTCGTGATAGAAACTTTTCATTTATTTACCTCTCCACCGTCATCTAAGACAAAAACCTCCCCATGCTCGAAAGGAGACATTGTTCCCGCATCAGTGTTCAAGTAGGGATCTGCAAATGATGGAAAAATCAAAACAAAATTAAAAAAAATGTTCATTACCTTATATAACATGATAACATGATTTTAATTATTTACAGGAGGGAAGAGAAACACTGCACAAAATTGAATTTACTTTATTTACAAATACAAAAGAAAACACTGAGGAGAAAGAAACACAATGCAGGAGAATCACTTGTCCTCCAAAACAAGAGAAGAAAAACGTCAAACCAGTCACTTTGTAAACCAAAAACCATAAACCCCTTTTTCTTCAACAAAACCGTTTTCATTCAAATAGAACCTCAAGTAGTCCAAGGAACCAGACAAGTTGGCCATTCAGCAAGCCAATCAAATCTATTGATAGCAAAAAACACAAACTGCATTCTCTTCCTGAATTAGGAAGAAGGGTAGAGAGCCTTCAATCCAAAGGAGAATAAGAACAAGAAAAATACCAATCTTGATAGAGGTAACTCTAAGACCACATGCTTTGAGGATCAGGCCAATACTGCTGGCAGTGACTCCTTTCCCAAGTCCACTCACAACACCACCAGTCACCAACACATACTTCATTTTTCCCACCCTTTAAGTTGGTCAGTGAAACTAGTTCTCTGCTGCTTGTCCAATGCACAAAGCCAGAACAAACCCCTGAAAATGAGCACTATGAGAAGACAACAACCACCAAAACACAACCTAGGACCATAAACACAGACACATACAACTGTAGTTCCAATAATATCACTACTCAAGTACAACCACCACTACTTATACTGAGAACCACTAACCCCTTTTAGCCCTCTGATAAAACTAAGAATGATGACAACAACAGTACAAGAAAGAAACAATGCAAGGGTGGCGGTTTCTAGTAAGTGGGGTGGTTCGGATAAGATAGCTAGATAGGCAATATGACATTACTACTAGATACATAGATATCATAAGCAAAGGAAAATGGGAAAAAATAGAAAAAGGTGGGAACTTTGAAGAACCCCACAAGGGAGAGAATAATGAGGAACCTTGTTCACAATGACGGGGTTTACAAGGTTCTTCCTTTCACTGCTTTTCTGGGAACCAACCCCCTTTTGGCCCCAAAGCCTTTCTCTTTATAGCCCCCCAACAAAGAGAGGGAAACACCCTCTTGCTGCCTCTAAAAACGGCTCAATCAACCCACAAATGGGACAATAGTTGGAGGGATTGTGTTGTTAGGATAGTTATGTGTCTAATTATGTGTGTGACACAAAATGGGAGGAAAAACAAAGGGTATAAGGTGTGCACTTTGATCAAGATGAAGAAGATGCTTTTTGGGCTGCCTCTACGGTTAACAAGCATCAAAATGTACCCTCTTCTCTCTCTCTCTCACTCTCTCTCTCCCTCTATCTTTCTCTCTCTCTATGTCTCCTGTTCTTGCTGCTCTTGTTACAGGCGGCGGGTGAACATGGAAGATGGCTTCACCTTCCAACTTTAAAAAGAAGCAAAATCCATGCCCCGAAGGAAAAAAACAAAAACAAAAATATAAATATAAAAATTGAAAATTTACTCCTCCTTTATTGGTTGGTAAATGGATTAGGTAAATAAAATAAAATATATAAAAAATGAGGGATCTTTCATTTTGTTTTTGACGCAATCAATAATCAACCATGAATTAGGAACAGGGTGGTAGTTAGTTGCGATGATTCGGAGAAAAATTTGTGTCAGGGAGACCGTACCTATTATTTCTTGGACTTGGTCACTGCACTTCACCAAAAGAGATACAAATTGTTAATTATAATTAAAATTAAAATACCCATATTATTCAGAAATTTTTTAACTTTTGAGTATTTTACAAAAATACTAAATACCCTTTTCAGAATTAATTACTTTCTTTTAACCTAACTCCTATTCTTTATCCCTAACCTAACTCCCATTAGTGCAGTAATATATATATTTTTTAAACATGGAGGTGGCAATTAGACAGCTTAGTAATGGGTTTTGACTATTTCCGTTTATTCAGTTAAATAGAGATGAAAAATTAAAATCTAATTCATTAAAGTTGGGAAAATTCTAAATGATTGTCTTTAAAAGAATTGTTTTAGTTACATATATTTTTAAAATATTTGTTATTAAGTTATAATTGTATTTTAATTATCATACATATTTGAAGACACAAGTTAATACAAAAAAGGGTACATATATTTAAAATATCCCACTAACAAATTTATAAAAAATTATTGAAAATTAAGTTATAAAATTGTTTTAATTATTTATATATTCTTAAGTAATGAACTAAAGAGTTTTATATCTTACTATACCATGATTAGTATCATGTATAGGATATTTTAACTAATTTATAACAGTTAAAGAATTTGATGTATTAATTATTCATTTATTCTTTATAACTTTATGTTTTGACCCATATATTTTACTTCTTGCAAATACCATTTTAACTTCTTTTAATGAAAAATAAAATAAAAATTAAAGTAGTATATGTAAGGAGTGAAATGAAAAATGAAACTAATTTCTTAAATGGGTAATTTTACCTAAATAATTAATGTACCTCAATTCAAGTACAATTTCTGAATTCAAAAGGAGATTTAATGAAAAATGATGAAGACAAAATTTCTAAAAATAATGTGAGATACGATGTTTCTCTGAAACACACTCAAAAAAACTATTTGAATGATTAATTTATGGTTTTTAGAATCCTTAATGGCACAGTGAGGGAGCATGAGTGGTGATTTTCTGAAGAATGAAAATCATTTTCACACTCATTTATTCATTCTCGATGTTGATCCTTCTTACATTCCGCATTGCATTTTTGACCATTCGCATGGCAAAAAGAGAATAAATCTTAGTGCCACGTGTGTGTGATTGTGCTCATGAACAAAACAAAGTATCATTTGGCATGTTCCATTCCATATATGGAATTTAAAAAGTAATTTATTAATTTTTACTATAATTATTATCATGGTTTGGTTGAAATGAATTATGAATAAAATTGAAAGCATTGAAAAGAAAAAATAGTTTGCATGATTATTCCATTGATAAAAGGGTATATTCTAAGGAAAGTTTGAGTAATGGGAGAATGCAAAGAGCACCGTTAAATTGTGAATAAAGTTTTTGAAACAACGTTGGGATTTGCATAATCAGATTCTTCTTCCACCTCTTTTCACGGAGAAACTTTTCATTGGTTTCTTCCACAAAACCAATCTCAAACCGTAGAATCAAAGATAAAAAGGTGTTGTTCCTCCATTCCATGCTCATTCATTCATTCACACCAGACAAAATCACAGTTTTCAACCATGGACCTATCATAGACCAACACTTGCCACCCTAAATAATCAACCCTCACAACCTTTTTTTATTCATATTTTTTTTTGTTCTTAGCTATGTCTATCACAAAAAAAATTCACCATGGTAAGAGTGATTTTTCTTGGTTAATTGTTGGTAGCTTTTAGAGGGGAGAGTTCTTCATTCCCTTCAAATCGATCAAAGATTCAAATATATATTTTTTCATTTTTATTAGATGATTGTAAAATAAAAACTCACTTTATATA
>Ga0123341_1000386_pt1 | contig 25668 bp, 17 predicted proteins | sample Turbeapinknodule_FD_89959 | JGI IMG/M metagenome (GOLD analysis project Ga0123341, IMG submission 89959) | Root nodule microbial communities of legume samples collected from Mexico - Turtle bean Mexico pink nodule | ecosystem: Host-associated > Plants > Roots > Nodule | place: Mexico: Nepantla...
AATAAGGTTTAATTACCTTTTTCGTCCCTATATTTATAGCCAATAGTCAATTTGGTACCGTGGTTTTTAAAAAATTCAATTTGGTCCCTAAGTTTTTTAAAATGTATTCAAAATGATCCTTTTTGTTAAATATCACCAAATGGGGGAGCAATCCTCGTATCAGAAACCTTAAATCAGAAATTCGAAATCCCCAATTTGAATAACTTAAACCCTAATTCAGTATTCAACAAAGTAATGTAAGCACAATCCACGTAACTTACACGTGTCTGCCACATAAGCACCACTTAATGCCCCGTTAGGACCATTTTGAATACATTTTAAAAAACTTAGGGACCAAATTGAATTTTTTAAAAACCACTGTACCAAATTGACTATTGGCTATAAATATAGGGACAAAAAAAGTAATTAAACCTATAAATAATGATAGATGATTGTTGAATCTAAAGTGCCAATCTAGTTCAGATATTAAATTTATAATAAACAAAATATCAAATCTTATAATGACAATGATGTCATGAAATCTTTTATAATATACAAACTAGTTAAATATATAACATTTTTAACGTCTTCAAATACCATTTATTCGGATTTTAAAAGTTAAGGTAAATACTAATAATATTATAAATTAATATAAGTTATTTTTAACTAATTTTAATTATTTGGTATATAATATTTCGTCCCATTTACTTAATTTCAGTCTCTTACTGATGTTTAAAACATCATTATCACTCTTAGAAGCATGTAATCCTCTTAACAAGCTTGGATATTATATTTCATCATTTTCATTTCAAATTATGAAAAATTATCAAAAGTCTAAATTAAAAAAGTAATTGTTTTTGCCACGGTTGCTGCAAAAGCTTGTTATTCCATTTATTTTCCACTTATGTCTTTCATATTAAAGGGTTTATTTTATTTATTTTTATTAAAAGTTATTCAATTTTGCAGGTAATTTGTTTTGAAGAACAATAAGGAGAGGGAGAAGTGAATGATTCTACTTGATGAAACTTTTTAAATAAATGTATGTTTTAAGGTTGTAAAAATCAAGGACTGGTAGGATATTTATGTCCTAAATAATATTGTGAATGGTTCATGGTTCAAATATATAAAAGTGAATAATAAAATAAAAGTGTCTCTTTTTTCCTTTTTTTTATATGAACAACTTTAGTTTTCTATAATCAAATAAAAGTATAATTAATGTAGAAAAAATCTTATAAAAAGATTACTAAATAAAATAAAGAAATATTAACACTGATTTTTTTAATTAAATGATAAATATTTAAATATTTAAAAAGGGTTCATAACATATATTGGGTCCAGATCGAATTGAATGCAATTTTAGTCAAGTCATGCCATGGGCCAATTTGGGTTTGATCCACATTGGTCAAGTTAAGAGTCAATTTAGGTTAGACCCACGTTAAGCCAAACCCACCTCGATTTGAGTCATTTGGGATTACTTCGTTAAAGTTAAATTTAACTCACCTCAGGCTCAATCAAGTCAACCCATCTTGACTTAAGTTAAGTTGAACCCGTATCAAGTCGAGTCAAGTTGGTCCTAGTTGAACCGAGTCAAGTTAACCTAGGTCGGCTCAAGTTGAGTCAAATCCATGTTAGGTCAAATTGTGTCAGATCCACAATAGGTTGAGAACATTTTAAGAGTGAAGTTGGCTTATACGAAGTGAGTCAAGTGAAATTGACAAGTCTATATATTTTATAAAGTAGTGGTAGTTCCTTCAACAAAATAATAAATACATTCACTTGAAAAAAAATCAAAATTAAAATATTTTATCATTTTGTTTTTAATTTTTACCCTTTTTAATATAATGTTGGTAGCAAAACCGCATCAATTAACATCCTACAAATAGCATAGTACAGTTCGTACATTTTTCTAAATATTTACATTAAATAAGACCCTACCTTCAACCTTTTTATTCTGAATATGAAAATCGTGTAATTCGATGGGTAGCATTCTTTCTGAGTAGTTTTAGCGTAACCAAGAAACTTACAGCAAACTTTACATTAAATAGGATGGATGAAGGTTCTAGTTCATATACGATACCTGAACCGAATTTACACAAATAAAAGGATTCATTTAACACAATAAAAATGAACAAAAGCTATGATTACTCAACCAGTTTCCGTCAGAAAAGTAATAAACAATTCATAAAGTGGACAAGTTTCAAGTGAATGCCAAGTAGACTACACTAGTTAACTTATTCATAAATAAATGCTATCTTTTCTCTACAGAAACAGATAAAACGAACCAACGATCAAAACACAGCGAGTTTTGTTTTAAAACTATATACACATAATAAACAAGAGCTGTTGAAAGATGCAGTTGGTACTTGGTAGGTTCTTCACTTTTCTGTCACACTTGTTCATTTCCCTTGAGAATATTGTACTTGCAGAGAGGACAAGTGGCATTCATCTTCAGCCATTTCACTATGCATGAAGAATGAAAGTGATGGTTGCAAGGAAGAGCATGGAGCTCTGCTCCGTCCTCGTATGAACAGAGGCAAATACAGCATTCCTGAAAAACAACAGCAAATATTAATAAAATAGGCTCCTGAAAATGGAAAGTTGAATCTTAGCAGACCATATTTTTACAGTCCACTGATGAAGGTTTCGATTTTAAGGTAAATGATGTTTTATCTAATGAAGGAAATTTATTCTGTAAGGGATAGACAAGCTGGAATCTTGAATAATAATAACAAAAAAGACACTAAGCAACATACTAGAAGAGCTCAAGCCTACATACATCTTCAACTAGATTCCTCTCAAGAATAGTTCAGCAAAATCTTCACTAAAACCATTTTTGCAAGTAAATTTCACCCGTTTAATATTTCCTTGGTGACTTCATCTTTGATAAGTGTCAAAGTCTACACTTCCTCCTGTCCTTTACTCATAAGAACTCGGAAATAAAAAAACTACTGTAAAAGCAGCTAAAGAATGCATATTTTTTTATTTAGAGCATGTTTAGCAAAGTTGAAAAATTTCAGCGATTTTTTAGAGAATAAGTTGTGTTTGGAACAATAACTGAAATTGTAAAAAACTTTTCTCTATATGTAAGTTATCTTCGTGCATACCCAAATTTGTATCCTACAACAACTTCTTTCCTTTTCAGCTTCATACATACTTCTTATTTAAAAGCTATTTCATTTGTTGCATCCAAACATAATAAATTTTTCTAAAACAGCTTTTCAACAAATTTACTCAAACAAAAATTAATACCGATTACAATCAAATATAACAAAAATCGTCATACATATAAACCATTATTGAAATAATCTTATTTGTTTGCAGTTGTTCCAAAATTCACATAGTTGTTTTTAATTTTCTTGGACTTCGTTCGTGGTAGTCCATGATGAGTAAATTGTTTTCTTACTGAACACATTAAATTCAGAAAAAATATATATATAATCATACCACTAGTTCAGGTGTTATTTGAACTCAAATTTTGAACCTACATCAATTACTTCCCAAATTTCTAAAATATATTGAATTTTAGGAATTAGCACACAAATAGGGACCAAAATAAGCAACCATGGAACTACTGTTTGAAGTTGTGAATGTCGATTTCAGTGCTTAGACGTAGAAATTGCATTTATCATTTTTCCCCTTGGTTAACCAGATTCACACAAGAGTACAAGGAGGCACAGTACAAATCTTTGTGCATTGACCGAAATAGAAAATCAAATAACCAGCAATTTCTATTTCATAGAAGTGATGAATGTGGGACAAAAATAAATAGCATTTGAGAAGAGCATACCGCATCCTCTGGTAAAAGTATTCGTTCAGTTGCCAAGTAAGCACTGCTGGTTTCTATGGGAACCATTGATCCACCTCCACCACTGGACTTATCCTCATTGCTTGGTATTCGAAATCTGTATTTTTGAAGTATGCTAAGATCTGCTTCTGACGCACCTTCCTGTGTTATTCCAGAACAAAAGGAGAAATATTAGAAGGTTCACAACACAACTATGAAATATTTTAGTCCGTCTAAAATATGTTTTATTCATACCTGTCCTGCAACCGCATAGAGGATAGCAATGATGCAGGGTAAACAACAACAAAGAGCAATACCAATGAAGCACGCCAAGACAACACAAAAGATGGCGAAAAAGACATCAAATGCCAGAAAGACAACAGCCAACCTGTAGAATTACATAAACAGATTTTTGTCATTAATGCTAGCAAGATTAACAAAATTCAGCAAACAATTTGTCAAAAAGAATTAGCAAGTATCAGAACATTCGAGTATTCATGAATATATATGCAAAAGAAAATGTAAATTAATAATATTTAAAGAAAATATTGGTTTAATTGATAGATTATTTTACAGGAAATAAAAAATAAAAATACAATATAAAAATGTGTTTGAAATTTTTAATATTGAAAAATGTTAAAAATTAGGATTAATGGGGATTTAAAATAATTCGTAATGCTTAATTCTTTTTGATCTTGAATGTGGAATCCCCGAGCACACATACTTATATGTGTATGCATTGTTCAGGTACCCGAACATAAAGCAAATATCATCCGTATATGAGTCAACATGTATAGATAGATATCAGGATATTAAAACTAATATACAAACATTATTTTAGAAGTTGAAATAAAGGCTTACCAGTACAATCGTGGGGCATCTTGCAGAAGTATATCACCACCAGAGACAACCCAGTAAAAGCCCACTATCCACCAAAGGAATGAAACCCCAGTATTTAATGATTCACATCGTTTTGTGAACCTGTGTTGTAAATAATCAAAAATTGGTGTCATCAAATATTAATTAATTATATAATACAGCCCAAAGAAGTATCAAGTATAATATAATATAATATTAAAAAGTATAATATGATACTAATAAGCCTAACAACATATAAGACTATAGTAGATTAACATGCTTCATCAGCCAGGGTATTTAAGATAAGTACAGACATCTTATTCCTTTTCCCAAAGATAATAATAGTCCTCTCCTGTGGGCCGTGGTTAGCCCTCACATTACAGTACACCATGTCAGGTAAAACTTCTGAGCAAAAAATATCAACGGAAGGATTCCATTTACTGAAACCTATTTGAAAACCATAAATTCTTTCAATATTACCAGACATTTACTAACAAACTTTTTATCAACTATCATGACTAATCCTCGTTTAGTATACAACATAATAGCGACAGCAATTTATACTATTTTATATCTACCAATGCTGGGAGGCTTAATAGTACTCAAGCTTTCAGCAGAAAAAGAACAACTATTCCTCTATCACATATTAATTAGGTCCAAGGATGAACCTATCACAGTTAATAACAGAATAAACAATTGCAAGAATACTTAATTTTTTTATTCCAGAAGGCTGATATAAAGGGGGAAATAGTGAAAATTAATAGCAATTGCATGCAAAAACCTACAGGTAACATGAGGGGTGGGGGACAGCATGATAAATGAAAACCCACAATGTAAAGTAGTGAAAAGTTCACTGCCTATATAGCCTCAAACATTATAAAGGAAAGCAACATTTTATTAGCTAACTTGGTCACTCCTGTATCAATTAATGTTGAAAGAATGTAAGCTATATAAATATAGCATACTCCAATATCTTCAAGAAGTCCATGACACAAAACCTCCTTTAGGGAAACAACTCTTCTATAAACTTGTCATCAAGTACAAGCCCGTAAATGATCTTATGTCTTACAAAATATCAATCCATCCAAAACTTGAGCTAAAAGTAAATTAATTAATGAAATGTGGCAATAAGGAAGGATTGAACACTACTCTACTTAATCAAAGAGATTCCTATACCATCTCAGTAAACCAAGTCCATAGGTTTTGAGTTGTTTCAAATGTACAGGTACAAGCATGGTTATCAAACTCACAAGTTAACTTGTTCGAGGGAGTGAGTTGACTCAAACAAACTCGTTTTTGGAATAGACTCAGTAAACTAGTTGTGAACTCAGTTGAACTTGCAACTCTATAACCGAGTTGGCGAGTTCAAAGGGTTTTTTTCTTTAAACCTAAAACAACCCCGTTTCTGAACCCAAAAATCAAAGAAACTCAACTGGGTTGATCAGGTTAGGGTTTGTGTTCACATTCTTCGTGATGGTGTGTCTATGTTTCAATCGTGGTTGATTGGGTTCTCTCACTCGCATTCGCCTCTGCTCGTCGTCTATGTTCCGATTGAAGTGGTGCATCGTCGTCTACGATCTTTGATCATCATGGTCATGTCATGTCGTGGTCATCTGGTAAGATTAGAGATGTAACATTTATGTTCTATTTGCTTGGCCATATATGCAAGAGAGAAGCATGCACCAGTGCACCATATCTGCAGAGTTTTTTTTTAATTGAAAATATTGAGAGATTACAGCAATATTTTCTAATATTTAGAGTTTTTTTTTTTCAATTGAATTCAATTTTTAATTTCAGAAATTCCATTTTTTAAATTCATGTTTTTTATGGTATATCTGGGAGTGGATCAAATTCAACCAAGGGCAACCCAAGTGCATCCTCATATAACTAAAGTAGAAGCAAAAATACTTCAGGAGATAGGTCAGATATTGGATGGAAACACGGGAAAGATATTAATGGGAATGGTAAAAAAGTGAAATGTAGTTATTTTATTAGTATTGTGGACTTCAGATTTAAGTAGTTTGATTAATTATATTATTGAAATATTTTTTTCATACAAAGTAAACTTCTACGAGTTTATGGAGTTCCCACAAGTTTACATAGATTCTCGAGTTTGATAACCTTGGGTACAAGTACCTTATACAATATGCATATTAAAAAAATTGAAACAATAGGAAATTGAAAGACATGTTATGTTTTAGTCAACTTTTAAATTAGGTAGAAATAAAATGAAAACAATTAAAATATATATTCAATGCAAATATAATAGCTTAAACAAAAGGGTTGCATCATCAAAGTCCAACCAGAGAAGACAGCTGAATAACCCTTCCTTAGCACTAAAGAAGCCACATAAAGTCATAACAGTCCTCACTAATGATGTAATTTGTTCATACCGAGGATGCTCTAGCTAGTGCTGGCATGTGTTGGCTCGAGCCAATCCAAAATAGACAATAAAATATGTATGTGTCAAACATATGGATGCTGCCATATCATATACAAATTCCTGCAGTACAGGTATGACAAGCTTTCGCATTTCAACATGTTAGGGCCAAAACTATATTTATTATCAATACAATAATACATGCTAAATCCATGATGCACATTCTAAATAGTTTACAACCCTTGCTTAGGCAGTAAAGATAGCCAGCTACATACCTACTAGATAGGCAACCCTTTAGTTTGTTAAATTAATTAGTGAGTAATTAGTGTTAGTTAGTTAGTTGAGAGCTAGAATAAATAATTAGAGAAATAAGGCATGTTGCCTATAAATAAGAGGTGTTGAGAGGAATGGCTGATTGAAGAGTTAGTATTGTGCCTAGGGAGAGTCCTAGATCTCAAGAATATCCAGGGAAATTGTACATTTTTGTTGTTCATCAATAATAGCATGTGTGCTAAACCAGTTTCTATCAATGGGTATTAAAGCTTGGATCCAGGAGTTTGGGGGAATTGTCAAGAAAATGACTTCAAAATTAATTCCAAGATTTGATCAAGTGATGCCTACTGGTGGACATCAATGCAGAGCACTATTTTGGGGACAAGAAAGAACACTATCATGGTTGTTGCATTTGCATTGAGAGGAAAAGCTCTTGAATGGTGGGTTTCATGTAAAGAGAACAACCAAGTTGCAACCTGGTGGAGTTTGGATTTGTCTACAAGATTAAGAGAATGAGGAGCAAGAATGTGGAAATGAAGTTCAAGAGAAAAGCCAAGAACAGTGATGTGAAAGTAGAAAGTGATCACAAATGCAGCAAGAAAACATAAAGAAGATGAATAATTAAAGAGAATAGAATCAACAACTGAAGGCAAGAAATGAGGAAATCAGAAAATTGTTGCAGAAGAAACCAGAGTTCTAGGAAAAGGAAACCTCCCAAGAAGGAGATATCCAACAAAAAACAAGTGGAGAAGCAAGATCTAGAGGAATGAAAGAACACGATGAGCAGGGAGAAACAGAGGGTAGAGAATCAGGAGAAACATTCTGAATTAAGAACTAGAAGACAAAACAAAGATAAACATTTGAAGGTGGATAACAACTTTGGAGAAGAAGCAAACATCAGTGAACCAGAACAGAAAAGGGACTATGATATGTCTCATCAACAGCTGCTTGCCACAATGTTCCTTTTTCATGGCCAAAAATGCTGCAGAAGACAGAGCATTGGACGAGCATTGGGGCATTCAAATATTAGTGTTTGGTCCAGGAGGAGTGAAAGCTATTTTGAGTTGCTGGGTGGGGTAGGCTTGGTCACCAGACTTCGATCAGTTGGGAGGGGATGCCTTTCAGCAGCCTCAGGCTATTCAACTAGAGGACAAGATGAAACTTTACGGAGATGTATTGATAGATAAGGTAATCCCTTCAGTTAGCTAAGTTAATTAGTAGAGTAATTATTAGGCTTGGGTAGTTGCGAGCTAGAATAGTTAAGATAAGAGAAATAAATAGCGTTGCCTTATAATAGGAAGAGGTGTTGAGAGGAGTGGCTAGTCAGTTGGAGAGTCGGTATTGCAGCAAAGGACAGTACTGGATCTCTCAGGAAAATTGTGCTCTTTCTTTTCATCAATAAACAATGTTCATTGTCCGCTGAACCTGGACCAGTTTTTATCACTAGTATTGTCCACGTTATGATATTAGACAAACACATACCCCACTCATCACCCTTCACTCATCTAGATCAACCTAACTAATGAATAAAACATTTTCACATTTGTAGTTCACTACCTCTAGCAAACAAAATTTTGTAATCAATACGCCTCTTAACGGCACTATGTCAATCCTATCAAGTCCAATCACAAAAATTACATAACCCTGAATCATAAACCAAAGCATAACATTTGAAAATTTCTTAGATTAACTTTACTAGACTACCTAATAGAATCTTAAACAGCAGTGTATAAACATGACAAAGGTACAAGACAACAATTTTCATCTGACTCTGCAACTTCAACTCACTCCCAGTTCGTATCTACTAAACCAAACCGGCACAAAAACAACTACCCTTTTACTCCACAACATAACACAAGCACTAACTTCACCAAAGCACCCCAGAATGCATAATTTTTTCCAAAGTTCAAAATTCGAACTCAAAACCCTAGCATCCAAACAGTTGAAAATAAATGAAAAAAAATCATTAATTGAAAAAGAAAAACCCTGCTTACTAAAATCAAACCTCTACAATCTAATAAAATTGAGTTGAACCCACTCAGACATCAAATTACGAAATTGAAAGTCAAAACCATAACATCCAAAAAAGGAACAATTCCATAAAAACGGAATAACTCAGCTCAACACAAACAAAATTGAATTGAAAGCCAAAACCATAACATCCAAAAAACAGAAACAATTCCACAAAAACAGAATAACTCAGCTCAACACGAACAAAATTCAATTGAATAGAACGCACCGGGAGCGAGACGAATTGCCAGAGCTCCCATCACCGTCATCGCTGTCGCTGTCGTTGCCGCCATCATCGTTGTCACTTCCGGCTTGGCTCTCCAAGTCCCGCGCCCCCTGGCCGCGGCGCGAGTCTCTCCGGCTACGGCGCCGGTACTCTACCCAGACGAGCACCACATGCACAAGGCACTGCAGCCCGTACCCCACGATCCACACGCGGATCGGCGAGTTCGGCCGCTCGCCGGTGGTGCATGCGAGCATCACCACCGAGACGACGACGAACGCCATGTTCCACGACATGTCGAGCGCCACCACCGGCTTGGAGTAGCCCCAGTCCGCGCGGCGCTCCTCGAGCTCGCGCGCCGCCGTCTCCCGCACCAGCATGGATGGCCCTCGGCGGCCGGCGCGGCCGAGGAGGAGCGCCAGCGCAGGCGCTCGGGCCGCGTCTTGGCGGTTGCGGAGCAGCGGCGCCTCCGCCGCGGCGGTTTGTGATGACATGGCAGACCGAACTCTCTAGAGAGAGAAAGAGAGAGCGCGTTGCATAATTGAATAACAGAAATTGAAATTGAAATTGAAAAGGTTTGACAGAAAGTGAGAATGAATGAAAACAGTGTTCTTATTGTTGTTATTAAATAATAATAATAATAATAAAAAATTGATGAGAGTTTTGAAGATGAAATTGAAGAGAAGAATGAGAGAAAGAAGATGAATTTGAAGAAGGAAGCGATTGTGCAGTTTGCGTTGAAAGTTAGATCAGAGAATGGTTGTTGAATCGTTTGAGGTGAGAGTCCCAGCAGAACAATGGGAGTGTGTTTTGGTGCAATTCACCTAATAAAATATTATTTCATTTTTTTATTTATATTTCCTCATATGAGTTTATTATTAACTAAAAAAAAATACAAAAAAGCAAAAACTTAAATGTTTATTTATACTCAAAAATATATTTTAATAATATTTTCTAATTTTAGTTTTTTGTAATTTCAAACATAATTAATGAAGGAAGAATGTTTTTGAGCAATAATGGAATTATTGGTCCCAATATGTAGAGTTTTGTCCAAGTCAAGTTTTTGCTTTTATATATAAGTGATATCAAAATTGTAAAGTTTTATTATTAATTTGTATATTTCTCTTGTACACACTTTTTTATTACTGTATAAAAATATATTATGGAATTAGAAAGGGTGACTTTGAAACAAAGTATTTTTTTTATGAAAGGAAAATTTTAAAATAAAGTGTTTTAAAATATTTAAATAAGTTCTAATTAAATATTAAAAAAAAAGTGTGTAAAATTATGAAAATAGTTTTTGTTATAAAATGTTGTGTACTGTATAGTTTTAACATTGAAAATAAAAAAGTATATGAATATTTATAAAGTAAGTGTGTATATTTTTTAAGTTTCACCAAATTAAGTAAAATGCTTCCTATCTTTCTATCATTTTGTAGTTTTTTTTTTCATTATTTGTTTGAAAATATTATACCAATACTTCATATACATTATATTAACTCTTTTAATTTTAAAAATATTGTAATAATTAAATGTTCCGGTATCGCCAATATATCTCATACCGCTCAGGGATCGAGGTCAATAATAGTTTATATATTTCTTTCTGCTCCAACTTACTCTTTTAAATACAAAACCGTGATGGAGTTCAAAAATTTCATAACAGACAATACCTCAAATGCAGTGATTGATCCTAACAATACTATTTTAACAGATTTTAACAACATTTAAAAGAAAAATAAATGTAAATGTTAAAAAAAATGTGAGAAATTGATTTAAAAGTGGTTTTTTTTTCTCTTTCCTTATTCTAATACTTCTTGCTTCTTCTTTTCTCACATATTTCTCTCTGCACTCCTTTCTCTCAATTTATCTCTGTATTTTTTGAAACCATTTATAATTATTATTTTTCCAAATAGATGTTATTGGTTTGAAAATAGATAACCATAAAATATTTATATATTTTTCCAAATAGATGTTATTGGTTTGAAAATAGATAACCATAAAATATTTATATCTAATCATAATCCAATCTAAAGTAAGTCCCTTTTTGTATAACAATCTCCCTAATCTTAATTTTGTAACTTTATTTAATTTTGTAACTTTATTAGTGAGTGCTTAGGTTTTACTAAACCTTTCAATTGGAGAATGTTTTTCTCTAAACTAATTTATCTTGTTATCTATGTTTTAGGTTTTGATGATGTTTCATTACGTTTGTAGATCTCTTAGACAATTTTAATTCTCTTTTATTATTCTTTAGAACATAAGCAATTGGCATGTATGAAAAGATATTTTTATTTCTTAATAAGGGGAGGAAAAGATCAGTTAAGTTCTTATAAAAATAGTAAAGATTACCAAATGTATAACCTATAAAAAAAAGTTACGAAACTAAAACCTTAATATAAATTTTTTGTTACCTAAGGAGTGTTTTAATAATTTAAAACAAAATTAGAAATAAGTATTGGGACGAATATGGTAAGAAAAACAAGAGACCAATGAGTATAAAATCATTTTTTAACTCAAATTAAAAATTTGGATATTATCTATCCTCACACTTATACACCTTCAAAGTCAGGTGTTTCTTCCTGCACCTTCCATATCTTCTTTTGCGCCTTCATACACAACATGAAAATACATTATTATCCTTCTTGTGTCACCCCCATAGAATAACTTCCGGATTATGTAATCCAGAAACGTATTTGAAAAAAGACTTCCAGATTACATAATCTGAAAGTTGAAAAAGACTTTCGGATTATGTAATCCGAGAAGTAATCATGCTTCTGAAAAAAAAAGACTTCCAGATTATATAATCCGAAAACTAATTATAAATTTGAAAAATGACTTCCAGGTTAAGTAATCCAAAATATTACAGAGGAGCATTTTTGAAAATATGAAAATCTATGGAGGTGCAGGAAGAAGCAGCCCAATGTCAGAATTCCCATTAAAATCTGATAGGGTCAAATAATACCCAGATGACATAATTCATTTGTCATCCTTAAATAAATACAAATGGTTAACAAATATAATATTATTAACTAATTTTACTTTCTTAAAAGACTCTGAATTAGCTGAAAAAGATGTTGAAACACTGCCAACATTTTCTGTTAATATTTTGTCTACTTTCATCTAAAGTATTCATTATAACGCTAGAAAATCTAGACATACCCAATTTTAAAAATCAATCATATATTACTCATACTCATTCAAGAATTTCTCGTCAAAATCAGGAAAAGTTCAAAAATTATCCACAAGGTTAGATACACTTGTCATCCCTAAAGACCAATGGTTAACAAAGATAATGTTACTAACTAATTTTACTTTCTTAAGGTGTGTGAATTAGACTGTCTACTTTCATCCGAATTATTCATTATAATGGTAGAAAATATAGACAAAAGACTAAGATATTGAGTCACAATTGTTTAAATTTGAAATATAAAGTTTCTATAAAAAAAATTATCTACCAAAAATTTCTCATTTGAAGATAACAATTTCAGCTTGGGCTGCATAGAAGCTCAGAAGCATCCAGCAAGGAAGCCACCTAAAAGAACAGCTTCTCAGTAGCCATTATGAACATGTTAGCCTTTCAACTCATTCCTATCAGGCGGCGAGCCAAATTAGTATGCAATGCATGGCCACCCTGCATCAACCATACACCAATCGCATTAAAAATCATTCACATCACAGATCTCGACCATAATTCAAATCACTAATACCATGCTTTGTTTTGTATATACTATCAGTTACAAACACTTCTAAATATTTCAACATCATCAATTGTGACACAGCGAAAGTCAAATTAACAAATGAGAATGTTTAAGATAGGGAAGAGAGAACCAAAGGCACGCACCTTGTACGCTACGATGTGTGCCACTGGGAGTCCTTGATTCCCAGACCGAGCAACCAAGGAGAGATCACCAATAAGGTCTAAGATCTTGTGACGACATGGTTCATCACTGAAATGCAGAGGTGGATTCAACCAACCGTTCTTGGCACTGCAAAAAATAAAGGTACTGATTATACAATGAATATCATAGAAGCATAGAAGCAAAGAAGCACAATTTGGCAACATGGAAATCGTCAATGCATCACTTTCTCATGTATCCCCAGATCCCATAGAACTTTCGAACATAATTTGTACCTTAGTACGAACTTAATTTCATTTGGCCAGAGTATCATGAATCGAAGTTTTATGTATATATTCAATGAGATTAATTTCATCTTAAAGTAACGTCATTAATGTTATATATATAGTTGACTACAACCATTTCTGGGATTTCCAAAAAATGTGTTGTTTCAAACTACTCTTAAAATAATGCTGCATGAACTTATCTGCTCTACTAAAATAGGTCATCAAATGTGTTCACTATCTAGCATGAAGCTGAGCTTCGATCAGCACATGCTTGAAGCAAAAGTATATACCTGCATACAAGGGCATTTTCTAGAGAACCTCCTTTGATAAGTCCAGCATTGCGCATAGGCTCAATCTGAAAGAAATTTTAATCCAGGGTATCCAATGTTAAGTGCATACTATCAAACATATACAACTACCGTTAAAGAAAAGAACTACTTAAAGATCAAAAGTGTTCAACAGATCTTAACTTGGATCTCACTATTATGTTCATACATACATACATATATATAGAGAGAGAGAGACACACACATAAGGGTGAGAAGCTTACAATAGAAGCTTAAGGAAAGAGAAAAAAAGAAGACCCTAGGATACTAGGTTACATATAGATACAACACAAAACAGCTTTTTGTTCAGAAGATAATATAAACTAGTTAGGATTAAGGCATGTTTAATGATGTAATAGCATTCTTATCTTTATTTTTAAAAGATGGTAGGATTGCGGTAAACAGTAAAAAACCAACACAACCTTTTGAAATCTAAAATGTATGAATCCAGTTCAATTACAATCATAATAAGAAAAGTTCAGAAGAAACCAAAAATTAACTCAGTGATTAATTGAAAATTCAGCTTTTGATCGAACATGTTGGTGTCATTTGGTTGTAGTTGATGCCACTGGCGTGGATTAACCATGGTTGTTCAATATCCAGTTCAACTTACCACCAAATTTTCAAGTTCCATGCACAAGTAATATCTTACATTTTAAGATGTTGTTCACTATATTATATATGGTAGTAGAAACAAACCAATATATCAATAACTAGATTATAAATGGAAGAACTGCAGAACTAACCTCTTCATGAATGCAGAAGGTTCTCGACAAAGCTATCTGCATGGAATAAACCAAATTATCCAAGGGGGAAGTAGAAAACCACTGGCAGCCAATATCAGGTGCCTGCAAAAGGATTCAATGCCAAACCTACCAAAGGTTAAAAACATAGACATGTGACCTTATTGTATAAAAATCACTTCAATGTAAAATATTAGCATATTAGTATCCTAACATTCTTTGGGAACAAATTGCAAATATCAATAGTCTAAAAGGAAAAGCATCAAGATACATGCAATTGCTTTAATTTTTGGTTGATATACAATTGACTTTGGCAGCACATGAAGCACATAGCGCCAAACTGGATAAACTTATTGCAAAGTATTCGTTGGAGAAAAATATGCAGGTAAAATGAACCAAAGGGTTAAAATGAACTCATACACCCCTACTTCTGGATAAGTTAGATGAGAGAGATTCTTAAAAGTTGAGGTGAACAAACTGATTTTAACTTACAGGAGAAAAATCTCTAAATGGCATGCCAAGAAACTTTTTATGATCTCAACCCAATACATAGTCAACCTATCTTTACCTGTGGAAAGTTGATGCCATAAGTTATTTGAACCGTTTCAGAAGGAAATGCAGCAACAAAAGAATCATTTCTCCAAGCAAACACTGGTTCACTCACATGTGGTGCCATTTTCTCAACACTTTTGCCATCAAGATCAGTGGCCACCATTAAACCAACTTCTTCCACTGCTCCCATCCATTCCCTTGCTGACCCATCAAATATAGGAATCTGTATGAGAAACGATTGAAACTAATAATTTTCTAATACAAAGTACAAGAAATCAATAAAGGGGAACGGAAGGGGTGGAAGAAAAAACATTCACAAATATTTTGCACAAAATATGATGAAGCAGAGAAAGGGAGAATATCCGAGAAACATAAAATGAATCCATCAGTTTCATACTTAGCTTGATATATATTTCACTAATATTTATTTTGGGGATTCATTTGTCTTTTGGATAAAGAAACGTCAATGGTTAATATGCTAATTTTCATAAGTGAGCCTCAACTCAAACCTACACCTATATCCCTCCCTCCTATTCACTTTCACTAGTGAGCCAACTTTATATCTTTTTTGGATTCATTTGAACGATTCTTCAATATTTCAATGTTTCAACAACGAACTTAACAGGTTATTCATCTTCTTTCAACACGAACCAAACAATCTTTCAACCTGGAAGACTCAAACACTTTGTCCGTGTCACTCGTACCAAACACAACACTCTTACGAGAACACGTATTGATTGATGAAACATTAATTATCTAATAAGAGACAAATTTTTTTGAACGAAAGCATGAAAAACATCTTTCTCCTAAAAAGAAATTAAAAAAATTAAAACATGCTTTCATATCCATAAATCTTTATTTTTAATTTATATAATTCATAATTATATAATATATAGATTTGTGTATTGTGTTATTATTCTCGTATCAATGTTAATGTCGTGTCTAGGTTTCAATAACGATTACCTCAGCGTCGTTCTCTTCATCATCCAAACCCTCAATCTCAATCCTGCAGTTATCAACACCCGAAGCCTCCAAAGCCGAAAGCAAATGCTCCACGGTTCGAATTCGGATCCCGTCTTTGCTCAGAGTTGTGCAGAGCGGCGAGACCTGAGCGAACTCGACGGCGGCGGGAATCGAACGGGAACGAAAATCGAAGTACCTGCCTCGGGAAGCGAGCTCGGGCCACAGCCTCACCGTCGAAACCTTCCCGGAATGCAGACCCGCGCCGTTCCTCTCCACGCATCCAGCTAGGGTTTGCTGAAGCCTCCCCGTCTGCAAAAGCGCGTCGAAGAGGTTAGCGTCACAGAACTACGTTTGTGGATCGCTTAAGCGTTTGCGGAACCAAACGGTGCGTATAGATGAAGAATGAGAGAAACGGAGAAAATAGCACGAACGGGATTCCAGGACACCAGTTTCGATGACCTGAGTACGTTGGAGACTGACATTTTGACTTGTATGTGTCAAACAGTCATTAGTATCATCCAAATTTCTCTTGTCTTCACGTTGCCCCCAAAATATTTAGAGTCTCCATTTTCATATTTGTGTTTATTTTAAATTATTCAGATCATTTTATATTTTATTTTAAATTTTATATAATTGTAATTTTGTACTATTATTTAACATAAAAAAATATGTGTTTTCAAAATTAAGAATATTACTTAATATTAACAAGATATATTGTTATAACCGATGATAACGGATAATAAGTTAAAGTTGTAATTGTTTGTCTTGTTTAAATGAATCAATTTTTCTTATGAAGGATTGTCGAGTTTTATAATTGAAAGACAAATAGTGGACTATTTGTATAAGACAAAATAGTTTCCAAGTTTATTAACCTATAAATGTCTTAGTAACTTATTCAATTATTAAATATAAAGACGATTTATATGGAAACGTAGATCAATTATTTTTTTATATTAGCGAGATATATGTTAACTATAGGTGGTTTAGGTCTATGATTGTGAGTGGATATTAAATGCTTTGTGTCTAATGGTGTTGGTGATACACAAACTCTCAAACTCGAAACCTGATTTTAAGGTAGTTGGGTTTTTATTTTGAATTTTAGCTTTATTTGCATTTGGATAAAGCTCTTAGAAACAGGTAGCGTTTTCATGACTAATCATTGGTTGGACTTCATGATTACAAAAACAGCTTGTTTGAGTCTTTAGGATTCAACAATCCAAGCTTGATGTAATTAAAATGCAATTAAGGTGGTAATTAAAGTAATACTAATATGATATAATGATGAAAATATTGAAATCTCATGCGCATTAATGAGGGAGTTTTATACCAAGTGATGAGTTATGTACTTTTGAGATGTCACGCCAATTTGGCGATTGGTGTTTCATTCAAAGGCTTTTATGAAGGGTCATAACATTTTTAAAATGTTATGGTTTAATGAGGGATTTCCATAAGCTTATAAAAACAAAAGAATAAGTATTGTGCTATTTTTCCTTTGCTTGCTTTTGTTAGTGTGCTTGTGCTCTTTCTCATTGCTTTCGTATTCCATGTGTTTGTGTCTACATTTGTTGTACTTCCTCATTAGGTATGTTTATTTCTGTCTATTTTTTCTTCATCGACTTCTTCTTCTTCCAATCCCCTAAGAATAGTCCTCTCGTGCGCAAAGAGGTTGATCCCGTTGGAGAATATTTCTCCATGATTCATATTGAATCATTCTTTATTGTAAGGGATGCCTTGAAGGAACTTATTCCCAAGGTCATCCCCTTCGTGGCAACGATGGTTGTTGTCGTGTTAGGGAAGAATAAGGCTAGCTTCGCTCTGGCTAAGCACAAGGCCATTTCTCAAAATGTTGGAGATTTTTCTGGACTAAACATGGCCAAGAAGGTAAAGAAGGACAAGTTCCTTCCGATCTCCAATTCCAAGTACTCCTTTTAAGTACTCAAGGAGGTTGATTTTTATGCCTTCGAGTTCACCTTGAAGGATAAGGTGGGAGAGTTTGTCTCCACCTTTAATGTATGTCCTAATGCAATGGTCGAGTACATTACACTCAAGCCATGCATTAAGAGTGATTGAGTCTACATGAAGTCTTAACTAATTAACGAGGATTTCACTTATGTTTACAAACACTTTTTAGAAAACTAGATATTCAATTTTCTCTATCTCCTTTCAAGTGTCCATCTTGACTGCCATGAACGTGACATCAAGTCAATTGTATATGAATAGTTGGACTTTCTTGAAATCCTTTCAAAGACTTTATACCTATCTTCAAATACGACCCACCATAAATACCTTCATGTACTTTTTTTTCCACTTAAGTATGACATTGAGGTTGATTAGGCTTCACCATCCTCCTTATCATTTACTTTTCCTCCCTTAAAAACTTCAAAACACAATTTTTTTTTAAGCTAAAGTATGCCCCCACAAAACCAACAAAAACGATTGTTATACTAATATATAATTAATCTCATTACAACACAACTCTGTAACTAAAAGTGAAAAACAAATATACTTAATTAAGGTAAAAGCAACAACAACACAATTCCAAATTATTTCAAAGTGAAAAATTCAACTATGCATCACAAAAACTATTATATCAAATAGCAAAACTAAACCCTACTCCAAAATCATTATAAAAAAAATTAAGGATAACTTTCATTACCTATAAAATATATCTACTCCAAGTAAAAATCCAATAAGTTATGTTTTTAATACAACAAACTCAAACTTGTTTATAAAAGTTCCTAAAAATGGTTGTAAATTAAAGATAACAAGAGAGATTAAAAACAAAAAGAATTTAAAAATAAAATAAAATAACTTAACCCTTTAATAGTTTAAATTCCACGGTTATGTAGAACACACCGTCTTATTTCTGTTGTCATAATACACAAAACGGCGTCGTCTCCTCTAACATTGAATTTGCCCAGAGCTTCCTTTGTTGTGTTGATTCAGAGTCGAAGCATAGCTTCTATCGTCGATTTCTTCAGCGTTTCTGGTGTGTGTTCGAACCTTCAATTTTCTCTTAACTCGTGTTCCTTCTTTGTAAATTCAAAAATTCAAATAAATGGGTACACTGGTTCGGTTATGCACGAGTAATTGTTTTTTTTTTTCTTTATGTATCACATTGTATTTCTTCAAGTAACACATTAAATGCGTAAATTTGGAAAAACCCTGCAATGTAAACAGTTTGCGCAGCGAAGATGAATTTCATCTCGTGTAGAATCCTTTTTAGGGTAAGAAGAAAATTTGAAATTTGTTTAGTGAAAGCTCTCTGGTGTAACTTCTTTAAATTTGTAGTCTTAACTTGTGTATAAATTAGGCAACTTCATAGTTATATGTGTTGTAGTTGGATATATGCAATGAATGTGGCATTGGATATATTTGTTATTGAGTACAGACTTTTTTTAATTTGTGTTTCTTTTCTTCGTTATGCAGGTGATGCAATCTCCTAAGATATGAAGAGTGCTTCTTAAAACTATAATTGAAGTCTTTCTTTAAGGTTTTGAATGAATTAATTAGGTTAAGGGAGGTACTATGAGGACCAAGCGCTGCAACTTCTGGCTTCCAAACAAGAACAGATTTTGTGCAAATTGCCCTCTCAATGATGATTCCTTGTAAGTGTCAATCTCTTTGTTTCTATGGAATTTGATTCATTTCACTCACTCACTCACTAACCCTTTAATTCTATGAGCTCAGATTCTGTGGAAATCACAACTCAAGGTCCGAAGGCCAGTGGATTCCATGCCCCATAGATCCATCTCAGTATTTGCTCTCTCTCTCTCTCTCATGCTTTCTTGTGCGTATCAACTTATGTTCACGCTTCTAATTTTTGACTTTTTTTTCATTTGGTTCTTGCTATTTCAACATTCGGTAGCTCGGTGCTTGAGCAAAATCTCAAAGGGCATGTTAAGCGGTGTCCATTGCTGAAACAGGTTCAATCCTTGTCTGTCCAACCTTTCTATCAAAAGGGTATCAATGCTGGTTCTGATGGAGAGGAGGAGACATATGGGGTTGATGATTCAAGATTGCCTACTAATACAGTTTCTTCCGAAATGAAGAGGAATGCTCTTCATGAAATGAGTGTGCCTGAATTTTGCAAGTTGATTGAAAAGATTGAATTTCTTCACGAGTCGTTGTGTAAAGATATTCAGGACTCAGTTCAAATGCCAGAGGTTTGCAGCTTATGGATTAAGAGAGGAGTTGAAGATAGGTTAGTAAATCCTCTGAATTTATTTAATGTCAAATTCTGATTGCCATGTATAGTTATATCAAAACCATTTTTTTGGGGACTCTGATTTGTTACTTTCCCCCTGTGGTTAGTTTCTTCATCACAAAGCCCCTCATCTGTTTTTCCTTTATTTTAAAGCTTATTTTCATCTATCAGTCCTGCTGATGGAACCAAACATTTGCGAGTTACACAGTCAAATCACAAGTGGGAACATTGATTTCAACCCAAAATAGAAGGAAAAAAGAATGTAGTAACTTGAGTTGTTTGCAGGAAATTGCCATTTCAAGAGAAACATATAATGCAACAGGCATCTATTGTGGGAAATTTGGAAAACTTTGGGTTGCTGAAGAATTCTCTTGGAAGGAAAACTTCTGAGTGTGTGGAACCAGTTGAGAAGGAGGAGGATGTGCCTGCAGTGATTGAGTTTGGAGCTGGTAGAGGATATTTGACACAAATGCTTGCAGATTGTTATGGAATCCAACAAGTCTTTCTAGTTGAGCGAAAGTCATACAAGTTGAAGGTAGACATAAGCTACTCGGAAAAATAATAATCATTAAATGCTCCTATATCCAATGAGTTCTAATCATGTTGGAGATGTTTGAACTTATAGTGATCTCTGTCTTGTTTATTTACATCATGTCATTGCTATTGCCAGGCTGATCGATCGCTGCGACAGAATGAGAGTTTGATGTTAGAGCGTTTAAGAATAGACAGTAAGAGTCTCAAAACTATTGTTGTAGAAGATATTTTTTGAAGTTGTACTTATAGTGGTTGAGTTTGCCTGCTTGGATATCTTTACTAAAGAAATCACATTGCGTATTTCAACTGAATATGAAAAAATTGTGAATAACAGGATTTGGAGTTGTAAATTTAATCTCATTGAAGTGTAAACAAATGTTTCAAAATGAATTCACTCACAATCCCCCCGCCCCCCTCCTTCCCTACTCTGCATACATGATTCATATGCATTCACGTTTGAAAGCTCTTGATGAAAACCCAATACAAAAGATGCACTTATTTAAGGAAATCAACTAAACATATTCATTTTCTTAGTCTTAAGCATGTAAAGTTTTGTTGTCCTCTATGTTGAGGTATTTTAAAAATGATCAGGCATGAAAAGAAGTGCCGTTTTTTCTTTGTAGTTGTAGGCCAAGGGCATATCCATGGTATGATCATGTGTGCTAATTTAGCACCTTTCATATTTCTCCCCTTAATAACTTTACAGCCAGCATTTCTTCTGAAAACTTTTGTGGATCTTGGTGCTTTTATCTTAATCTACACTCTTCCTAATTTTGTTTCATCTCATGCTTTTCATCATATCAAGAAACAATATATATTTGATGTATTTGTCATGTACTATACTGAATTTCCATGCATTTTGTATTTTATTATATGGGCATGGCATGTGCACATTGTTGAATTATTTAGATTTCGTTCTATTAACTCTCTCATGGAGTCTAGTCAGTTTTTAGCTGTAATCATTTTAAAGGTTTCCTATTAAAAACATGATGTAAAAATAGAAAACCAAAACAAGATCTTAAAATTATGTGATCCTCAAATATATTAAAGATATAATATGTGTACCTTTCTCCATAAGATATTACCCTTTAGTGTTCTATAGATTGGATTAAATGAATTATTTTGGCGCTTTTCTCTGAGAGATTGCTCTTTAGTGCTATGGAGATATTCAATTAAATGAATGACGATTCAAGGTTTCACTCCCTTGGACTCTCTATTCTACAATCTTTCTTATTTAAAGGATATAGGGTTCACTCCCTTGGACTCTCTATTCTACAATCTCTCTTATTTGATGGATATAGGGCAGATAAACTTACATACTTGTCAGGGAATGACCTTGTTTATGTGTTAGTGGTTTATATAAATATAAATCCCATTATTCTGTTAGGCCCATCAAATAGCAGTTATTATTAGGAAATTGCTCCTCATTAGTCCCATTAGTGTTTTATCCTTCATTTTTTAATTTATTTACTTATTAGTCCCTTTAATTAACAAGTCACGTGCCTCTTACATGAAACATAAAACCTTACATCTTAATCCTCTGATAGAAATTGCTCTATCTTCTTCGGCTGCTTCATAATTCTGTATTGCAGCTACTTTTTATCTATAATTTTGTGCCCTTGAAAATTATAACACCCAACTTTTACAGTTGAAGATCTAGATTTGAATGCTGTTGAGTCCTTGCGAGGAGTTCCATTTCTGGCCATTGGTAAACATCTATGTGGAGCTGCAACAGGTGACTTTTTGGCAATTTAGTTAGATAAGTACAGCCCCGGCCCCAAAATTTGAGTTGATTGTTTAATTGATGAAAACATAAATGGTTATGCAACTTTTTTTCAGATTTAACATTGAGATGCTGCTTTCCTGAATATAGAAAAGATAGTAGTGAACAGTGCACTGCTAACAGTAAGTTTGGAGGTTTAGCTATAGCAACATGTTGTCACCACCTTTGCCAATGGAAACACTATACAAGTAATCACTTTATTCTGGCTTTCTAGTGAATACTGTAGTTTGTATATTTAAACCTCTTTATGAATATGATGATAAGTGTTTTTACTTGCTGACTGAAATTGTAACCTTGCAGATAAAAGGTTTTTTCTGGATCTGGGGCTGACAAAAGAAGATTTTCATGCCATTACATGGTTTACCAGCTGGGCAGTAGATGCTAATCATGATTCTGATCCTGATACTACCAACTGTATATCACATTTGCAATTCATGTAATCCTTCCAATTCTTTAGTCATTAAATTGGGCATAAAAATTATTGTTACCTATAAAATAAGATTTTCTGAAAGTCATGGAAACTGGTATATCAAAAGTTGTGTTTTGGCTGCAGAAAGGAGCAAGGTGATGGATATGCAAATGGAGTTGAAAAAATTCTTTCAGACATGCAAGCAGATAGGCGAGCAGCACTGGGATTCAAGTGCAAGTGGATTATTGACATGGGGAGGTTGATGTGGTTAAGAAAACATGGATTGGATGCAAAGCTTGTCAAATTTGTTCCATCTAGCATTTCTCCTGAAAATCATTTGCTGTTAGCTAGATCTTCAAATTGATTATGAAATATTTATTTCATTCTCTTTTTCTGCATTTATCCCGGGCAACAATATTTGTTAGCTTGATACATTCTATTTCTTTTTGATATACTAAAGTAAAATGAAGAGAACATGACCACTTATTGCCTTAGGGATTCTTCTGATTGAATTATTTAACAGCAATTGCTTGATGCCATTTCTAGTTTCAGTGAAATGACAAAAATGATACACTTTCCGAAAAACACTGTTTAGAATGTGTTCAAAAGTTTTCAGTTTACATATTTAGGCAAGACAATTTAGAAAAAAAAAACACAATCTGGTTTGAAGAATCAAGAATGCACTAATGCATAATTCGAAATTAACTTTTAACTGCTCAGAAATACTCCTTAATAAGATTTACAATTATGATCACAATTGTTATCAAAGTAGAAAATAGTATACCAAACTATTAGTGTATTTTAAGTAAATTATATAATTTAATGAGGCATTAAAAGAAGGTGATCAATAATATAATAAATAAATACATTTAAATTTTTTATAATTCAAATTGATTTATTTTGGGTAATTATACTATGGTTGATTCCCCTACACCATATTAATTCAAATCCGCACTTGATACATTGACGTGAAATATTCGTTTTGTCCTTAATGAATTTTTTTCCCCTTCTTGATATTCATATTCGTAAGTCAAATCACAATGTTCCTTATATATAAGTTCGAAATTAATATATCACTTCTGAATTTTGTTATATGTAAAAACTTATTTAAAGAGAACAAATGACATTCTGGATGCCAAGATCCGTAAGCAAACATAAATGAATTCCGGATCTTAATCATCAACACCATTTACAACATATTATTTTAGATATGAAAATTCAGAATTCATAACTCACTTTTGGATATGACGGATCATCCAAAAGCTTAAATGAGATACGAAAATAACTTTCTGGATATCGAAATCTAGAATATATAACAATCACTTCTAGTGTTGGAGATCCTACATCGACTAGAGATAATGACATTTCATTGTATATAAGTGGGTGCAAACCTCAACCTTATTAGTCGGTTTTATGAGGTTGAGTTAGGCTTAAAGTTGCAAACTTCAACCTTATGAGCCGGTTTTATAAAGTTGACTTAAGCTTAAAGTTCACGGTTCACTTCGTAACATCTAGGTTTCTATATCCGTAAGACAAATGAAACCAACGACAATGTTAAAATTTAATTTTATATTGAGTAGATATATTAAATGATATGATTGAGGGAGAAAGTGACTTATTCTATTGGTATCAGATATCAATTTAGCCAAGTCTTTCTTACCAATTACATTATTTTTATCCATACCTAAGTTTGCGTAATCAGTAGAAAAAGTTTTAAATTTCAGATGAAAAGTTTTTATATGAAAAAAATGAATTTATAGATTTTTTTCAAAACATAGAATCAGAATATTTATATTATATTTATTGGTTGTAAAATGTAAAATATACATTTGCAATTTTTTGTGTTACGAAAACAAGAAGTGACTATACCAATACCCAAAAATTACGTGATTTTTCCTCTTTCATCTAAATCAACAATTAGGAACAACTTCTCTAGTCACTCTCTGCTCATTAATTTCAATCTCACAAAAACGTGAACTATGCAAAAAAAAGTTATAGAAAACTACCGAAGGAGAGAGAGAATTATTGGTTTCGGTTTCAATTCCAATTTCAATTTCAATTTACGTTTTTCTCAGATCCGATTTTCAGTTTTCCCACTCAATCGCATTTCCATGCCATTGAAACTACTTGAAAACCTTGCCATTTTTGATTTGCACTCCTTGATTTCCGTTTCGTGAGGGAAAAGAAAGGAGGATGTTCCGATTGGAGCAGGAGAAGATCCGCAAACGAATTTGATTCTCAATTCGTTCTTTGAATTTCGATTGCGAAGGTGTTGCCATGGCCGAATCGGTGATTCCGGCCGCCGTGCTTCGCAACCTCGCCGACAAGCTCTACGAGAAGCGCAAGAATGCAGCACTTGAGGTTGTTTTCTCTTCAAAAGAATATTGACTTCTGTTTTTTTTTTTTTTTTTTGTTGTTTTCAATTTGGTGAGTTTTTAGTTCATTGTTGTTTTTTAAGGGTTTTGTGTTTTTTTTTTTTTTTTAGGTTGGGGGGGTTGTTAAGCATCTTGTTTTTTTTGGG
>Ga0123341_1000390_pt1 | contig 25589 bp, 17 predicted proteins | sample Turbeapinknodule_FD_89959 | JGI IMG/M metagenome (GOLD analysis project Ga0123341, IMG submission 89959) | Root nodule microbial communities of legume samples collected from Mexico - Turtle bean Mexico pink nodule | ecosystem: Host-associated > Plants > Roots > Nodule | place: Mexico: Nepantla...
CATTAATATATATATATATATATATATATATCAACTTAAACGATAAATAAAAGAAATAATTAATTCAAAGTCATGCTCAAAAACAGTTTTGGCTGATTTTTTTCACGGCATAAACATGTTTAGACTCTGTTTATGAAATCGTTATAAAATTTAATAAAATTCGCAAATGATGTAAAATATTCTTACTATAAACAAATTACAGTCATTGTGACATTATGATAAGTTTATTATTTTGCATAATAATTAGTTTGAAATGTTTTACATTTATAATATATAACAATTAAACATTATTTTATTTAAGTAAACAAATTTAAAAGCAATATTAATATATATTTTTTAAAAAGTAATTAAGTAAAATTGGGCGAGAGTTGAGTTTTGGTCAAACCTAGGTAGGAAGACTAATGATTTGGGGTCAGTTTGTTAGCAGTTAGTGGTACACAGAAATAAATAAATAAATAAATAAAAAATAAAAAATAAAAATAAGGTTTTAAAAAAATATTAGAATCTCTCATATACTCTTATAATTGATTATAAAAGGTAAAAATAAGAAAAATAAAGAAACATAATGTTTCCATGAGAGAGAGAGACAGAAAAGACATTTTAATTTATGAAATGATATGAAAAAGGTTTTGGTGTGTGAAAAAACAAAAACAAAAAGAAAAACAAAAAGAAAAACAAAAAGAAAGTGAACGCGATGGCCAACAACTGAACCCCGTTTTGTCCCCTAACAACCCTATCGTGTGATCTACACCGTCCGATCTCATCTTCCCACTTTCGGATCTTCACAATTATTAGAGTAGGATACGCGCGTGGATGAATTGCACCGCCACTGTTCCTCTTTAACCGCACACACTTCCACCTTATAATAATTATTAATTCCACTTTTTTTTCTTTATTTCACTCTCCTCTTCCACTGTCGCTCCAAATCCTTATACTACTACTAATAATAATAAATAATAATAAAAATAAATAAAAACACCCTTTAGAAAAGAAAAAAAAAAGAGAAAAAAACGGTTTTGTTTTCCTTTTTATTGTGGCACTGCAGAGGAAAAAGTTGACCAGAAAAAGAGCAGCGAATGTTGTTCTGTGCATCAACAAAACCAGCTTCTGCCACTTGCTGTCAGTATCACACCATAACTGCTGTTGTTCAAGCTTCTGACTTGCTTCAAAATTCTCTGTTGTTTCGTAAATTTATCTACATATAGAGTATATACCATACAGTATACTCCACGTTGCATATTTGGGATACTTTCATCTTCTGTTTTTCATGTCTAGAGCATTGGAACAGGATTACATAGGCTTGGCAGAGAAACCGTCAATGGACGGAGCTTCTGACAAACTATCTTCTTCTTCTTCTTCATCATCATCATCTTCTGTGGATGCTAAAACCTCATCACTCAACTTGAAGGAGACAGAGCTGAGGCTTGGTCTCCCTGGTTGCAAGTCCCCAGAGAGAAAATCTGGTGCTGGACTCTGTCTTTTTGGAACAGAGTTGCAGAACAAGCATAATGTTTGTTCAGTTGCGAGCCCTTTGAAGGCTGGGGCTAAGAGGGGCTTCTCTGACGCTATTGACACTTCTTCTGGGAAAAGGGGTTCTTCTGTCACTGATGGATCTCAAGGAGCTGCTTTGATCTCTCCCAGAGGGGGCATTGTTGGGAAGCTTCTTATTGGTTTAGACACTCAAACTAATAACACCTCCATCAAAGAGGTTGGTGCAGTTCCTCAATCTGACAAACCGGTTCAGGAAAATAATGACCAGGTTGCTGCAACAAATGCTCATGCCAGTGCTCCTGATGCCAAGTATGCTTGTTTGCATCCTTCTTGTGTTTGTATTATTTCTCTGTTTTCTAATCCACATGTTTTGCTTTTTGCTTAAAATAGCTTGAGTTACATGTCTTGGTTTTGTTGAAAGATATAGCAATCCGTGAAGCTAGAATTGTCTGTGCAATAACTTTTTTTACCTTCTGATGGAGGATTTGAATTGGCAAGCATGTACGAGAGATTAGCCTTTTGAAATTTGGTATTAATTCTGTTAGAGTCTCTCATACCTATGATAAAAAAACATATTGAACTTTCCCTCTGCCAGATGTGGTTTTAAAGCTTTTGTAAACAAACTGTGTGATTAGAAGTTTTCATATTTTGAATCCCTGTGTTCAGTTAGATGTTGTTTCTAATGCAAAACGTGAAGTGGATGATGAATTTTTTCCTTGAGTTTTCGTTGGTGCTAATGAAAAAAAACACTTTGGAACAGGGCACAAGTTGTGGGGTGGCCCCCAATTCGATCTTTCCGAAAGAACACGATGGCATCTAATTTGGCAAAAAACAATGATGAAGGCGAGGGAAAACCTGGTTTTGGTTGTCTCTATGTAAAAGTCAGTATGGATGGTGCCCCTTATCTTAGAAAGATTGATCTCAAAACCTATAACAACTACATGGAACTTTCTTCAGCTCTTGAGAAGATGTTCAGCTGCTTTACCATAGGTACTACCTCTACCTTCTTTAAACTCTCTCCTTAGCTACTTATTTTCATTTTTCACAGACCCTTTTTTGTAAGTTTCTTAGTTCGACTTTTAAAGGCTTATAGTATCTGTAACGAATTGATTAACACTAAAATTTGTATGCTAAATATCAAAAATGGAATTTTAACATCTGTGTAGTTTTACCAGGCAAGAAAGAGCCTAAGCTACTTCTTTAGCCATAATATTTCCCTTTTGAAATTCTGCATAACCACTTTGCACCCTAACATTTTCTTATTCATAATATTAGGTCAATGCAATTCTCCTGGACTTCCTGGGAAAGATGGACTAAGTGAGAGCTCTTTGAGGGATCTTCTTCATGGATCTGAATATGTTCTTACATATGAAGATAAGGATGGAGACTGGATGCTTGTGGGTGATGTTCCTTGGGAGTAAGTTATTTCTCCTCTTGCCATGATTATAATTTTCATAACATGCTTTGGTATAATTTTGTTTTTTTCAATTATGATAGTTTGTTAAAATTCTCCTTTGCTAATGCAGGATGTTCACTGATTCATGTCGGAGACTAAGGATCATGAAAGGCTCTGAGGCAATTGGGCTAGGTATGTCTTTTTTCTTTTTTAAAGCATGCATTTACATGTGCACTAATTTCCAGTTTTGAAGTTTAAACTCTAGGCTCTTCTGAGCAGGTTGTAAAGCTATTCTCTAGGATGAATTCCTGCATATTATGTGCACAACTGATTGAAAATAATAGAAGAATTTTTGTTAGCTAGTTAAATGTTGTCTTGAGATTTGTTTTAGCTGTGTTTATGCTCATACTCCTCTGCAAACATATAATCTTTTCATCATATATTGGAATGCAAAATTGCCTAAAAGATGTTCTGAATTGTCTTGATTGCAGCTCCAAGGACCATGGAGAAATCTAGAAGCCAAAACTAATGCAGCAAAACCCGTTATACCAAAGCGGGGTATTAACTGAAGCATATAAAAACATACAAAGGCTTTCCACTGTATGATTCTGTTCAAAATCAAAAGCATATGTTATTCAGTGTCTCAGTTTTTGTGCATTAATACTCATGACAACTTTTATCAGTAGAATTCAACTGGAGACATCCAGAAAATATATACACATATTTTGTTTGTTTTTCTGTTTTGTGCATCTTTGGATTCTAGTTGCTGTATAAAAGAATTGTTTGTTGTGTTTTTCATTCCCTATATCTATTCTGATTTTTCTTCATGTATTTGCTTTAAATATACATACTAAACATTTGTATTTCGATATTAAAATGGTAATAAACGTACCTCTTCGGCTTATAAGACGTGCCCTCGCGTGGTTCACCAATCTTTCAGAAACTACGACCACATCTGCGTATTACTGCTACGTTGTAATAAATTGTTTAATACACCATCTATGGGCTTTGGCTTGTAATTTCTCGCAACTTTAATCAAGAGGTTAGAAATTTAATTGTCATACACATGTAAATATTTTCATATCATTAATTAACAAAAAAACTTATTATTTCTACTAAAGTCTTTATTGAACTTCATCCAATTGAGATTAAAGGGTAGAAGTAACATGAAACTCTTTGTTTTTATTCTTGTAAAAAGGGTCAATGTTTTAATAATCAACATTCTTCAGTTTTACACGTCTACGTCTTAAAATTATAATGGAACACTAAGTTTTGAAACAAACAATATTTTGAATGTGGTGATTAACTCTATTGATATCATCTTAACGAACTTGAGTCATTTGAAGAATGGAAAAATGGTTTCAAAGGCAAACCCTCATTCATTTAATTTTCAACTCAGGGATTTGTTTCGGTACGACCAATAGTCTAACATCTCCTACAAATCAAGGCTAAAGACAATTTAAATACATATTCTTTTCTTAATTCTTCTATATGTCTTTTAAGTATAAAATCGTGATAGAATTTCAAGATCTAAAGCGAATAATATCTCAAATGCTAATTGACTCTAATAGTGTTATCTTAATGGAATTGAAGTTAGAAAAAAAAATAAAGTTTTGATAGAAAGAACTTCTATGACGAACAGAAAGTTAATGATACAATAGAAGGGTTAAGTTGTCTTATTTAGCTAAGAGATAGATTTAAAATCATTCTAACTTGCGAAATATGCAGTTGATGAAAAGTTTTGAAATCTTGCTTTCAAACATGATTTGCCAAATCCCATAAATGTTTAAAACTTTGCTCAATTACATAATATTCGACTCAAATTACACTAGTTTTGTAAAAAAAAAAAGATTTATAATATCTCTTATCTTATCCATCACAAATATTATCGATCAAGGGCTAAGCTGTCTCAGGATGAGGGCCATTGCATCATTCAAGAACAACACACTGGTTGGTTGGCTGGTTCGACGTAGGTTGGTTTATGAGAATAATGTTTTTTATAAGCAAAGAGAATAATGTTTGTATGATCAAAGAAGATTACAACGGAAGACGGAATATACGCCAAAGAGTGGTAGTTTGACGATGGAATGTGTGGTGGTTCAACAACAGATAGTGACTAGTTCAAAAGGACAGTGTCTTGCAACGGAGTAAACATGAAAAAGAAAGAGAAACCGGTGGTTGTTCGACGACAAATAGTGTTTGGTTAGACGCTGCAAAGGAGTAAACATGAAGAAGAAGAAAGAGAGAACCACACACGTTGAAGATGCATTCGTGTCGGAATTGTGACACACAGTTTCAAAAAGGCGTTTATGCTTCTTAGGATTTTACTATGAAAATTGATAAAAAAAACAACGTACAAAAGTTAGATTTACTCATATGACGGCCTAGAAATTGGTAAAGTAAGTTCCGACCAATGAGAACAATGGCAACCAACTTACGTGAACAAGTGACAAAACCAAATTAGAAAGAATCCATCATTGAGTAAGGATAACTTAACTTTAATTTTCAGAAGTAAACGGACAAGAAGAATTAAGAAAACTACATCTTAAGCCAAATCAGGCAGAAGAATCTATTCATGCATAATACAGGTACAAAACTTCCTTATACTATATCATATCCTTGTCTAGGCAACTCTAAATTAATGTTCAGATATCTGTAAATAAACCATCTGAGTGTATCCATTAAATACAGATTTGTCAAGGTTGGCCAAACCTAGCCTTTGGAACAAGCCATACCGACCATCTTCAACAATAGGAGTGGGTGCACGAGCAGGATCATACCTGGTCTGATGGGTGAGGGAAGGACCAGCAACCGGAGGTAGTTCCCAGTAAACATCAAGAATAGATTCAACATACCGGCTATTCTGGAAATGTTGTGCATAAGATAGTGGCTTATTACTATGATTAAAATTATCCCGCATATGGCCTCTAACTCCCCACCATGCCTCACCTGGCCCACACAGTTCTTCAATATCAACTGCTTTCTCCCATAGTTTCTTCCTCTTTGACCTGATCCTAGCTTCATCACTGTCTTCAAAGCAACTGTGCCCCCCACCTAAGATCAAAAAGAGAAAAATAAAAGTGAATTTCTATATATGGAACTGGGAACAAGGAGGGAAATTGTTCTCTTTATGAATCATTTTTAAAAAGTAATGAGATTTGATAGAGTTATATATATAAATAATAGAAAAAAAATTTACCATGACAACGATTTACAACTTTTTTATTTCAGCAATGTCTAAGAAATGGTTTTTAATTTGGATTTGCATAGTTGCAATTGTATATTTATTATGTTTTATGACTTTTTTTACACCAACGAAATACTTTCCAACTGGATGGTGCCCTTACTATAGCAACATTGCAAAAATTTTGTAACCAAAACCATAATTTGAGAAAGTTTTTTAGTATAGAATGAATCACTTTTCTGGTAATAACTCTCGGATACAATTCCACATTTTCTGCTGCTTTCCCGAATTATCTAGTGTTTCTAAGCCCTCAATTTATCTAATAGAACATCTCAGCCCTTCAAGTTAAATATTTAATTAGTCTAGCCAAAAACCATCAATAATAGATAATGGAAACATATCTAGACTTTGTAAATATGTCAAGAGGAAACCCAACACTGATGAGTGTCTACAACACGAGTTACATAATCCTTATTGAAACAAATAAAATGAAGTATAACAATTCTAGAAAGTGAGAGTTTACATACCTCTAATATAAGATTGATCACATATCTGTCTTAATGAATAATGATCACCAGTACCAGTGTCATAGTTATCCTCAAAGACAAGATGATGAAACCCAGCTTTCAAAGCTTGTTCAATTCTGCCCAGGACATATATAAAATATGATAATACTAATCAATAACAGTCTCATCAGAAATCCTCAACTATAAAATTTTGCTTCTCAAAGATACTGTAAGTCACCTTTTCAATTCATTCTGATGGTCATCAAAAAATATAAGAACCCTACTAAGGTCCAAAATCCCGTGATTTTTCATCACTTTGGGCCAGTCAACACTACCAAAATCCACAAAGTCCTTTCCAGCATAATATGTGCAATTCCCATCAACATAGGCCGGTCCCTTTTTCAGGTACTTTTCAGGATGCCTAGGCGAAAGAGAAATAATTGGAGTGTCTGGCATAGCCTGCCGCAAAACCCAAGTTGAATGTCCCTTGAAAGCACCACTCTCGATCATCAGATCTGGCTTCAGCCAGTGGGCAATAAACCAAAGGCCAAAGCTGTGGTCAAACCCCATCCCATACATGTTGTTCTTGATTGGCCGGGTTTCATATACAGGAACAAACTCCTCTAGCCCCTTGAGCAAATCTTTTGATGTCCATTCCACAGTTTTACCATGTTTCGATCTGCCTTTACCAAGGATAAGCTTATAAGTATCCAACAACAATTCAATTGCACGAGTTCATGATTTCAAAATTAAAAGTAACAATTTGAAACTAACAGCGTTAACATTAAAAATCAACATTTCACTCCCAATTCCAGAGTGTTCAAAAGGACATGCTTGTTCATAAAATATTATTTTGGCGACAAACACTTTACAAATTTCTGTTACCTAATAACAATGGCATAATTCGAAATCCCCTTGTTCTCCTACATCACCCACCTAATCCTCCTCCTCCTTTTCTGTAGTCAGTATTGAATGTTGTTCATATTTCTAAGACATTAAATGCATTTACTCCTTTATTTCTATTTTTTTATTAGAAAAAATATAGAAAGATTTGTAGGAAGCTATAGTGGAGATACCACATTGACTACTGATGTGTTTATAAGTGAAGAACAACCCTCACTTCATAAGTTAGTTTTTTGAGAGTGATTTACACTTAGATTTAAATTTTAAAATAGTATAAATGTCTGTCTTAATAGTTGACGTAGAGCACATTGGGCCACCGAATATCGGGACATTATCATATCACTCGCAAATTGAAGTCCTGAGTGAGGGACTGAGTTAGAGATCCTAAAGTGATGCGGTAAAAATTGTGTGTTAAGTGGGTGAAAAATTCAAAATTCTAAGATGTAATAAGGAAACGTTTTATTGGAAATTACAACATTTATTCGTAACAACATTCCTTTTATTGATTTCTTAAGGATTTAACTTAAGACCAATGGTTAGCAGAATTGATAATTCAATGAAAGCACAACTACATTACAACCTGTGAACAGCTGGGAAGTTTAGCATACACTTCCCCACGGATTGGAATTCGTCAGTACTATGATCCAGAACAGAGAATTAAAGAACAACACAATCAATTCAAGGATCCGGAACCGGAACTAGAAAATTAACGCAGCATTTAATTTCATTTATTTACTTCTTATCTTTCACATCTCGGAAGCAAGAACTACTTCCCCCAGGCTCCAAACGAAACGGAAAAAACGGCGAAAGAAGAGATCAGATCAGCGCAAAGAGACTTACAGCAGGGCACGCCGAGGGCTCCGAAATCGGAGTCGAGGCCGTCGAAGTCGAAGAAGGAAGTGCGAGAGACGGGGCTGTAGGAGGAGGAGATGCAGACGAAGCCGCGCGAGGTGAAGAGGAATGAGAGGGAGAAGAAGAGGAAGAGGGAGACGACGATGCAAGGGAGGTAGAAGGAACCGGAACCGGCGATTCGGGCGAGGTAATTGGAGGCTCGGGTGGTGAGACGGAATAAAATGTGTTGGTGCTTTTTGGTCTTGGATTCATCGGCGCCACCGCCAGCTTCGGCGTCGCCTTCGGCGTAGGGGCTAACGCGGCGGGAGGAGAGCGTGCGCTCCAACATTGAGGGGGCGGAGAGATTGGGATGGCGGTGCGTTGGGGTGGGGCTCTGTGCCTGTGAGGCTGGTCGAGGAGATGACATTCTTATTCTTTCTTTTTTTTCTTACTTATTTTAATAACCTTTTTCTCACACACTCCCTCGCTTTTACTTATTAGTCCTTTTCAAAAATTAAATAATACCATTTTTCTAAAACAAATCACTAACGTCAGATTCATGTTTTGTAGACACGTATATGAATAATATACGAAAATACGTGGAAAAGATGATGGATACAAATCTTTATATTATATGTATTGGTATGGTCGACCGACATCATGACGTGTCTCAGTCTTTTTATCTGAGATGACCGAGACATACGCTGATGTGTTTCAGTCTGTCTGGCTGAGCTGGCCAAGACACCATACATGGTCAGGCCGACCGACACGTATAACTATTAACGCTAAAATCAAGGTTAGTGAAGTTAAACTATCATTAAGGATTAGGTAATACAACTCTAAGTGTGATTCATTCCACTAATTAGACCTAATAAGGTAAGTCCATTAAAATAATATAAATAGCACATATTCCAAAGAGAAATGTATGTCATTTATTATTGTGCACCTACCCGAGTGCCGATCACCCGCTTTACTGACTTGAGCGTCGAAGTGTCTTCTGCAGGTACCTCCTCATTTAGCATTCATCCGAGACCGAGAGACGAAGGAGAAGCACGAAGGTGGGAAGGATTCCAGTGAAGCCCTAGCGACCTGCCCGACCGAAGGAGGAAAACGAATACTTCAATAGTTTTCTAGGTCTCATCTCCTAACAGGAACATTGTACAATTATAAATTATATAAATTGATACGGAAAGATGTTTCTTCGAACTGGTTCAAAAAGATTTGTTTCTTATTTTTGTAATGATAATAAAAATTTAAATAATAAGTTTGAGTTTTTAAAAAATTGATGTATTTTTTCTTTTTAAATCTGGGTTAGAACCGGTTAGAATTGTCAGTTTTCAACAAATATTTTTTTAATTGAACAATTTATCGATAAATGTCGTATGAATATCCATATCCGACGAACACACAGTTACGATGATCAATGTCCAATATGTGACACAGATACACCATTTAGTACACGTGTCTGAGTCTCATATGTTGTGTTCTATGCAATGTAATTAGAAATTATTGAAAAATTAAAATCAAAATCAAATTTTTAATTAGTTTGAATAAAAAAAATTGTGGCAGAATTTGTAGGAATACAAATAGTGAAAGCATAGTACTTTGATTTATTCCTTATTTGATAAAGAAGGGACGAAAACAATGGTGAGCAAAGGCAAGAATACTAAAACAAATTGCAAAGGAACCCAAACCGTTATAAATTCTTCTTCTTCAATACACATAGCGTATTCCAATTATGCCATGGTGTGTTTGGGGGCTCTGTTTGGATGCAAACGCTCCAATTCATTCGTAGCCTATCTTCTGTCAGCTTTGGTCTCCGTTTCAATTCTCTGCGTTTTGCGTTTGCTATGTTTCGGCGTTTGCCGGTCACTGAAAAGGTGGAGAGCTCATAATCCAAACAGCGCCTTAGAAACGCAACCACACAGCACAATTACAACGCATGCTCAATAGATTCTTCTTCTACCAAGAACACACTTTGTAGCTCTTTTCATGTATTTTTCGCTCTAATCTCTGTACAATTACTTGTTCTTCTGTTTCTAACAAACCAAACTGCATTTCTAAATTATTTGGCTTCTTTGATTAATGTTGTCGGTCGTTAATTTTTAAAACATGTTATTCTTTTATCAAATTTAGCTTCTTTTTTTAAGAAAAAGTGTCTCTATGATTCTGATTCTATGTGCTACTTTTAATTATTTGATTGCGCATATGTACTTACCCAACTAATATGCACCATTTCTCTCTTCTTATTACATCATAAAAACTTTTTTTTTTCAATAAACAAAAAAATAAAAAAGTTGTTGCAATACTCAAAGGCAGTTTCTTCCTGCACCCCTACATTTTTCTTCCTGCACCCCTACAGGGTTGCGCAGAGACAAAAGTATCCTATATAAATTGTACATTTTTTTTTTTGTATTCCGGATTATGAGATCCGGTAAATTTTCGGATTGGCGCATCCGGTAATCTCCCAGATTGATGCTTCCGGTAGTACATGAATGATAGTGTTAATCCAAAATAAAAAAATGCAAAACATCCATAATTGGAAAAACCATTCCGGATCCACCAATCCGTAATTCAAAATATGTATTTCGGATTCAGAAATCCATAATTGAAAAAAATCATTCCGGATCCACCAATTCGTAATAAAAACTAGGCTTCCGGATTCAGCAATTTAGAAATCAATAATTTATACAAACTTTGCTTCTGAAACACCCCCTCATCCGGAATGCAACATGATTCACTTCTGGATTGATGAATCCGTAGCACACTCCCAGATCCCGAAATTGTGGGGTGCAGAAAGAAAAATGTAGGAGTGCAGAAAGATACTGACATACTCAAATATTGGATTCATATTAGTTCTCAATCTGTTAGCGATACAAAAAAAAAAAAGTGAATGTTTCATTTTTATTCTTTTGAATAATGGGTTAAGAGGAATTTTTTTTTCCTAAAAAAAAAAGTAAAAGTGAAATCAAGGAATTTTGATATATATTGTGGGACACTGGGCCTAGAACCCTCAAACATGAATAACTACATATACTAAACTTCATTCTAACACCATAATAACAAAATTAAAAATAAAAGTCTAATATTAGTAGATTTATTACAATTAATTAGTGAGGACCAGCACTAACAACATTTTCCACCAAGAAATCAGTACCCAAAACAGAAGACATCACCATATAGCAAAAACATGAGACATTTCCAGAAAGGAAATGGAATCAGAATATAAGAAATATCTATTTTTTTTCTTTCAAAATTTAAGAAGCTTGATTCCTTGCATTTTCTCACTACAGTATTCTTTCCCTTTTGTCATTTCAACTTTTAGTTTATATTTTCAAAAACACTTTATTCTCTTACCCTAATGAGTGTACAAAAATGGTGAGTTACATGAGAAGAAAGTGGACACAGGTAAATTAGTAGTTGTGTGAAGAATGCAAAGAAGAAGAAGAAGAAGAAGAGTGATAGTAATATTGATCAAAGAGGCTTGTAGAGTTCAAAATACTTGGTGGGAGCCCCAGGTGGGGATGAAGAATGATTATTAAGATTCTTGTGAGTGACACGCCACACCTTCAGGACCCCATCAAGACTCCCAGTGCAGATCGTACAACTATCTTCATTATCTTCCACCAATCTTCCTCCTACGAATGCTGTCACACACCTAATTGGTCCTCTGTGACCCACCAGAACTGCAAGACATGTGTGTTGCCCATCTTGTTCTCTGCCCCAAACCCTGCTCGTTGAGTCAGCTGACCCACTCACCACATATTTCGCCACACTGGCCAGACACATCACTGCATGAGTGTGCCCTTGGATTGACCCTCCATACTGTAACTGCCCTGCAAACCACCCCTTTAGCCAGTAGTGTATGTACCCATCAGTGCACCCACCGTACAAAATTCCAGCATCTGGGGTTAGTGTTAGGGCCTTCACGGGGGAGTACTTGGCGTGCAAGGTTACCGTCAGAGAATGAGGCTGGTCATGGCTGCAAAAATTTCTACGCCAAACCTTCACTGTGGCATCATCCGAGGCTGTGTACAGGACCCCATCATCAGCCACAATCATGGCGTTTATTGGTTCAGGGTGAGCCTTTATGGTCTCTATGCACTTCAGGTCTGAGATTCGCCACACTTTCACCGTTTTGTCCAGTGAAGCTGTGTATAAAATGTCTTCTGCTGTGTTGATTGCCATTGACGTGATTATCCCCTTGTGCATCTGTTAATGATGGACAAAGTTAACTGTTTCAGCTCTTAGTTTGAACAATATAGTAATTGGTTTTTATCTTTTCTGATAACTCGCCAGCAGGAAAACCGTTGTAAATGCTTCTGTTGTTACAGCTGAGGAGCCACTAAGATAAGGCAATATTAAAAACAGCATTTTTAATGTGGTACCAGAGACGGTTGAAGCACGTGGGCAGTTAAAAACACTGACAAAGGTAGCAGATACTTACTGTCTTGTCTTTTCCGGCGATGTAGCTGCGGACATAGCCGAGTGTCTTGGGGATGGTAGCCAATCGAACATGCTTCAGCACCTTATCCCAAGTTCTTCTCCACACCCTTATCTTGCCATCACCATAGGCTGCGTAGACCGTGTCATTGGAGACTTCGAGAGCCACCACCCTGCAAGCCTTGGTCCTGAGTTGCCCACATTCAGTGAACTCAGGGAGCTTCCACACTCTGACGAGGTTGGAGTCAGAGCCAGTGTAGACCAAGCCGTTTGAGGAGAAGGCGATGGAGAGGATCTGGCCATCGTTTCTGAGGACAGAAGAGGCACAGTGGTAAGTGGTTTGAGGGTCAGAATCGGAGAGTTTAGTAGGAGAAGGAGGAGAGCGTGGGGGAGAGAAGTGATGAGGATGAAGAGGAGAGGAAAGGGGAGAGTTTTGGAGGCTGCGAGAAAGAGTGGGGCAAGAGAGGCGTGGTGGGGAGTGAAGAAAGTTTGAGAAAGGTGTTTCTTTGGTAGAACGGCTTCTGGAGAAGTTGTTCTGAGGAGTTGAGGGTGTGGTTGTGGATCTAAAAGCAAAGGAAGCATTGGGATGGGGTGAGTTGGATTCGTCCATTGATCGATGAGGTAGAAGATCATTGATCTTCTCTTCCTCACGACCCAAAAGAAAGATCAGTGGTGGCTTTGTGGTTATGTGTTGTGAATGAAGTTGGTGTGGTGTGAAGTGTGATGGGGTTATGGATTGGAGGGTGGTAGATGTTGGCTATTACTTCGTTTATTGCAATGGTTGAAAATGAACAGAAAATGTATATACAGTGCACTTTTACGCTTTAAATTACTGAGAAGCATTGGTACATTGGCAGGCCTTGGACATATACTTTGTTAGATGCTGCATTACTTGTTGGTTTACTCCAGCTCTGTTAACAACTTTCATGCAGATCGTGTTTCTTTTCTTTGCCTTAACTCATAATTCTGCAATTTGGATTTTTATTACATGAATGCAGTTTTGTCCCACATTACTAATAGTTTTAGTCTCTTTATCCATCTTTTATTTTACTGAAAAAGTGATTTCAATACGTTTCTGTCTAATAATAAAGACTGTAGCAGTAAGTGTCTTTTTAGAATGCTATTGATCTCTCAAACATTGCAATTATAAAGAACAAAAACCAATTAATTCATCATCCAATCCATTAACAAATAAGTGTTTTGAGATGTTTGTTAATGTAGGATTAGAATTCTGAAATGACTTAATTTGTGAAACTGGTACTTAACTAATCAAAATTGTACAAGAGGGTGTGGCAGAGTTGATGTGAAGTTTTTGGTGCAGGAAAATACGATAGCGAGTAAATGGAAAGTGGGATGGGGTGTTGGTAATAAGTTTCTTTAATTTTGTTGACATTTGAGGTATAAGCATGTGAATGTGATAAATGAAAGGTTTGGCACCTACTACATGGAAGAGATGGTCATTTGAGGGAAATAAGAATTTGAAGAGAATTAAGAGAGAAGGACATATGCTTTTTTCTCGAAACTTTGTGCTGAGTCACCTCACCTATGACATTAATTGGATGTTCTATTATAGGAATTCCTTCAAGTTCCCATCATAAAATGCCTCACCAAACTGTCTGGAATTTGACATCATAATTTTCACTTAAATTTGGTTAGGCAATTGCAGAGGAAAAGAACAAATAAATGTGCAGAAACACAAATAGATGGCAGTGGTTGTGGAAGTCCATATACATTCCACAAATTTTTTGTAAGACCCTCTTGCTTTTACAGGAAAATTCACCCACTGTCACTGACATAAAATTTACCACAACAGAGTATCTATCATCATTAGCCTGGAACTTCAACCAGTTAACTGGGGGTGGGTGTATCTTGATCATGAAACTTGTTGGTCATTTTCTCTGTTGTGTACTTTTTTGGCTAGCACTCCTTGTTTTTTTTTTTTAAGTTTGAAAATGGAAGTATTGTTAAACAACTAATCTATCACGAGATAATATTATATTTATAAACATTATTAATTTGTAATATAATAGATTTTTAAATGAAAATTAGTTTCTATGTCAAAGTATAGACTGCCCATGGATTTTGATCTGTTAATGAGAAATTATAATATTTAACTCATTTTCGCATATTTATTCCATATTGAATAGACTAAATATCAAACTACTTCACTCGTTATTTAATTCTCATAACTGTCCTTCTGCTAAATCATTACATATACAAAATATAATCAATGTTTTACTAAAATTTAAGCTTGGTCCTTTATTTATATAAAAAAAAAAAAAACTAGTATTAGGGCCATGCTTAACCTCGTTACTCAAATCTAAAGTACCTGTAACCCTGTTTTTCAACAGAAGTATGAACAGAGCCAAATTATAAAAAAGAAAGAGAAACGTTTATGTACACTGAGCTTCAAGAGGGTAAAGTAATCAAGAGCAAACAAAGAAGCCTCGTCCCAGAGTGAAAGATGAATCATGGCTTGTCATTTGATACCCACTGGATTTTTGTTCCAAGACAAGTAGGATGGATCCCCAATAGGTCTGCAATTAACATCACCAAAAATCAAGTTTGAAATTACCAGTTTGTGGTATAATTGGAAACTGCTAATGCAAAATCATGATCTTTGCACATAACTAAAATAAGGGTAGATCCATATAAACTATAACAGATGATGGGGGCATATGATATTATTACCTTGGCTTGATGACATAGAGAAGTATGAAGATTATAGTACAGAACAAGGATAGACCACCAACAGAAAGGTATGCGGTCCCCACAAAGGGATTTCTTCCTCCCATCAGAGATGTGGTTGAGAGGACCACCTTCTTTGTCCCTCCAAACATGTATGTGTTATAATTGTTTTCTATTACTATTTCTATCTCATCTTTCATTTCAAGGTCAACCTCTATCTTCCCATATAGTTTTCTGAATGTGGGTAGTGCAGCAGTTCGCATCCAAACTACGAGATCCTCTTGCTCGTTCAACTGGTGCATGCACGAATGCATGCCATAACACAACACACAGGTTAAAGAAAAGGAAAAATGCAAAGCAAGGTAACAATAATTAAAAGGAGTAAAGATATGTGTTTACGGGTATACTCTCATTGAGGCGTCCACCCCCAATCAAATCTCTGTTCTGAAAATTTTTAGGATAAACATCAGACCCAAATCTGGACCTTCGGTCACTCCCCCATGCAATGTTCTTTCTGTTGACCGTCAAGTTCTTGTTGTTGGACACAAATTTGTATGTGTCATTGAACATACTCCATGCAATGAGGCCGCAGGGAACAATTGTCTCTTTTTCATTTGTCTTGTCTTCAGGATAACAATTGAGTGTTTCCCCCTCATTTGCCTTGCTCCAAAGTTGCTTGTCGTTTCTACTCTTCACATATCTTCAACAATCACCCAAAACCATGTCATCATAATGAATTCCTCATTCACTTTTGAGAAAAATATTAATCAATAAAGAACATGCTGCTAATAACTTTTCCTGCAACGAGTCCTTGCTGATTTGAACACTCTCACTGAATGGAGATGATTATACATACGAGTTTCCATAAATTTAAATTATGCCCAAATAAGGCCTTGTATGAAATTTTATACAGAAATAAGGAAGAAGATTTTTCTGCAAAATGTACATACAATACCTGCGATGGTTCTGATAGTAGTTATCTAGCTGATAATAGACATAAACAGGAGCTTCCATTCTATGCTCAACCTGTAAACTTAAAACAAAACTGTTTAAATCAAAGGAGGAACTGTAAACAGGAAAATTGTAAAGGAAAAGAAAAAAACTCTCTGGCCCCAAATAGGTTAGAGAAGTTTGTTCCACAAAATTGAACATGTCTTATTGCAGAGGAAGTGCACTAACAGTCCATTTGGTGACGCAGGTCTTGTTGGTGGAATCGCTTTGAATATAAGCCACTGCATCGTTGGCATGTGAGGTAGGAAGGCAACTCTCATCATATTGTAATACAACTTCCTCCACCTGCATGCATCAGTATCTCTTAATGTATCAATCAAACATTCAGATTCAGCACCAAATCCATTTCACACTATGTAAGTATGTTATATATTATACGAGATGTTACACTCTCTGATGAAAACACTGTAGCAAGACCAATGGGGATGAATATGACTCCAACGACAAAAAATGTGGCAATAACCTGAGAAAACAAATATAAAATCGCCAATCAATTGTTAGAAGAACATTTGCAAATCAGAACTGGGCAAGTTTGCGTTGAACGCCGTACCCATCCCGGTGTTAGAATTGGTTTCCATGCAGGAAGATCTTGTTGTGAGAATTCTGTATCTACAAGAAAACAAAATAAAGATTATTAGCAACAATTACTTCAAACACAAATTTGTACATGAAATTGCCAGATTTTGGTGCAAAGTTAGCATTTGAGCAATTGGGTACAAATAACTAAACAAAGCGTTGAAAAATGTTTAATTCTAATTCCAAACAAAGCATCATAACAAAGGTTTGGCCAATTGTTACTTTTTTATTTTTTGAATGTACCATTGCTTCAAGCTGCATATGAAATTTACATAGACTTGGTTAACACAAAATAAAAACAAATTAAAAGAGAATTAATTATAAGCAAATGCAAGTGAAGAACACACATATGGGTTTTTTGGAAGTTTTGTTGGAAGTGGTAGCGTCGTTTTCATCGGGTATATCCATGGTTGTTGAGACGAGATGGGAAAAAAGTTACAGAGAGAGAGAGTAACTGCAATGTAGTTGTGGTTGGACCACAGAATGAGATGAGTGTTGTTGATTGGGACAATTTCACCGACGCAACTACCGTTCGCCCCGCATAATTTGTCTCCTCAAAATGAAACTCATCTTCCACATTCATCCTCCCAAAAATTACAACATACTATAATAAGAATAAATAGCACTTTTTTTTCACAAACAATTAATTACTTGAGAGTTTATTTTTAATAATAAAATATTTAATTAAAACGTAAATTAAACTAATTAATGATTTTTTTAACATATAAAAAAAACAACTAGATAAGGCAAGGAGCAATTTTTTTGGTAGGAGTAATAAAGGATATATCTCTATGGAATATAATTTTTTAAACTTCTTTATTATTCAATTGATGCCATTAATTATCCATTTTTTTGGTGTTTTATAACCTTTCATAATGGATACTTTTTCTCAATATAGAAAAAGAAATATGGGGAAAAATTGTTTTTTTACAGTAAGAATTTAACCATTTGAAAACCATTTTTTATATGAGAATACCATATACTAATTAAAATTTTAGTTCTAACAATTTTCTCAAGGTTGAGTTTTGAATTTTTCAATTTAATTTTGAAAGTGGGTATTTTTTGTTTTGTTTAGGTTTATGAGTTCTTATGAACCAATACCTTATTGAGTTAAAATCATAAGGATATATGAATGAAAAACACAAGGACTTATCTGTTAGTGGTAAAAGTAGTAAAATAAATAAATAAATATAAAAAACTAAAGAAGTTAAGATCTAAATAAAGAAAAATGAAAAACAAATTTGCTCAAATCTAACAATAATAATAATTAATAGTCTGATTCGTATTTTATTTTATCAATAAAAATATTGATTCCATATAAATATTTTCGTATAGTAATTAAAAAGGAAAATGTTAAACCGACATCCCATTTAAGACAATACCTATTTTTAATATTACTTCTGCTGAAGAGGAATCAGTGGGCAAAAATGAGAATAAGATTGAGAGAAGAAAGAGCTTGTCAATGGATGGAATGAGGCAAAACAATAGATTTCGTTAAATACAATGCTAAATGAAGTTGAACAAATAATTGTCTATGGCACATGTTCAACAAATGACTCAGTTCCTACTCCCTAAACAAAATGAAGTTGGGTGCATGGGCAATCCAACCACAAATGCTACCATATTTGTATGGCCTGTCATATGTGTATACTCATAATTAAAAAAAAATAATAATAAAAAAATAAAACAATGAATGGGGTCATTTTGTCAAGAAGCTGAAGTCATAGCTTCAACTACATCATCTGACTCGTCAACCATCATTTCATTTCTGAATAGCAGTTTCAAATATGGAAGAACCTTGGGAAGCACGGACAAATCAGCTACATTGATGCTCATCATGTCAAATGCAATACATGTTTTATGCATGTGTGTTTCATCGAACACAGGAATTTTAGGATATCTTTGGCTGAAATGAGTCAGTATGGTTCGATATGCATTAGCAGATTGTCCCATTTCTATGGCTTCGTTTGTGGTGCTGTGATTTCTTGCTATAGCCTCATCTACCATAGCATCCTCAAAAGTCGCCTGCACCAATTAAAAGACACAAGTTAACCGCAGCCTCACTAGTTATTAGGATTAAAGAATTCATTGCAGAAGGAATTGAAGTAAGAATATCATAAATAAGAGTATCACTTTCATATACAAAAAAAGATCAAAGAAACATGTAATCTTTCGGTCAAAAAAAACACTTATGTAACTTACTGTATAAGAATAAACAAGGATACAAATTCTATTCTAAGAAAGTATCTAAGCTTGAGAATCAGAACTAGGCAAAATAAGTTGGAACTACAGGGTAGAGTTAATTAATGAGAAAGGCAGTTAGTTTGGCCAAAGATTCAACATGGGGCAAAAAGCTTCTAGATTTTTGGCTTGTTTTGTTTATCATTGTTGGATCAGAAGAAATATGACTAGGATCGCTAATGTTTGAAATCGACTACAACCACCTAACCTTTAACAAGGGAATCGTAGAATACTTAAGACAGCATACTTCTCCGGTAGTGGCTTATACACAGTATCAAATTCCTACAGTGATCTCATTCCTCATCCTTTTACGATATTTCCAGAAAATGCTAAATAATCGTTAAAAGATAAAACAAGATCAAGAAATTACTTGCCTCGTGTATAAGAACTGTTGCACCACGAGATGCTTCTATTAGCTCTGGGCAGGGTCTTGTGTCACCAGAATATACAATCTTCCAGCCAGGTATCACTTTTCCAACACTATTAGTCTTCTCTTCTGCTTTTAAAACAACACCAAATGCCTGTGGGCAATGAACAACGGGGAAACTAATCAAGGCCTTTAGACCAGCTTCCTGGATTACCTCCTTAAATTTCTTTAGGATAGGATAAACTACATCTTTGTCAACAGGACTACCTGGTCTTCTAAAACAGCTTTGCATACGGGATCCTCTAGCAAACAAAGTTGAATCAACATTTGATGCAATTACGTCCCCATTATTGTTGTTCAGAGTCTGAGAATTAACTGAATTTCCTTGGAAATCATCCTCAAAAGCATCCAATGAAGCTGCTGTGGTGTGCTTGCAGTCAAGAAACAGCATATCTAAATCTTCAAGTCTTTGGTATGCATCTAAATATCTCTTAAGCTGCCTCGGTCCAACAACAACCACTGGTTCATGAGGCACCCCCTTCAGCAAATCACGGCGCAGAGCAAGAATTCTAGCCAAGCCTGCATGGTGATCAGCATGAATATGTGAAATCCAAATGCACTTTAAAGTTCTCACAGCATCATCAGCACCAGTAACACCATATCTGTTTTCAAGGGATACATCAACCAATAGTTCATATTAAAAGATGAATGAATGTTAAGTATATGGATAGACTTACCTTCTTTTAAGTTGTCCCAAGGTTCCTTCACCGCAATCCATGAGCAAACCTCCTTTCGAAAAAAGATTTATATATATTGAGCTCACATTTCGGTACTTTGATGGCTGGGATGAACCGGTTCCAAGAAGAACTATCTCCAAATCATCTCTCCTTATATTATCCAGACAAGCAGGAATACTATTTGCACATAGCCATGGTTCCTCAACCATCATCTTATGATCCACCACAGGAATTAAGTCGTCCTTTGTCTGACTACATTCTTGCCATAGCTGACTTACATGATTAGCTGCTTCGGAAACCTCTGGAATCTCTGACAGTAAATCATCAATGATTTCTGAGGAAGACACCTTTGTAGGAATACAAGATCTATCCAACCCAAGATGAGCATAAGGACGCAAAGTAAACTGTATAGCAGAGAGTGGTATATCTATCAATATATGAACTTGGCAAAAGGAAGAGATAGAAATCAATTAATTGTAACTATAGTCCTAACGTGACCACTGCTGACAAATGTATCTGGGGGATAATTGGAATAGCACTATCAAGGAAAAGATGTAACAACTCTCCTAAGGTGATTTGGTCATGTCAGAAGATTAAGAGAAGCTCCATTGAGACAATTATGTCAAATCATAGATAACGATTAAGAAGGATAGGTGAGACTCTTTGATAAGAACATGCTTAAATGATTTCACATAAAAAATTGGAGTCTTACAAACTTCCTTCAGTACATTTATTATAAATTTCGCAATAACAGGTCCATGATGAACTACTTTCTCCAAGGACTTGACAAGAAGAATGTCATTCTTATGCTCTTTCTAAGTGATGCATCCAAAAAAACTTGAAATTTTGAAGACAAAAAGTTGGACCACCATAAATGTTTATTTAAAAAGTTATTTGAGCCGGTATGGTATGTTAGTAGTTAGCTTATCAGACTCAAAAGGATTTATTTTGAATTCTACAAGAACAAATAAGTTAACCGCCAGGTGGCCAGACCACATCAATCTTTCATACCTTAAGAAGATTTTCAGCAGAAATTACTTCAGAAAGCTCTGAAAAAGAACACTGCAAAGGAATCAAATCAAAAAAATTAATCTGACTCGCATATGTCCAAATAACCTTCGTCTAGTAAAACAAATTTCATCTTCTATCATGAGACAAACCTCGCTTGAAGCAAGAGAGCCAATTTTTGAGATATGATTAGGAACGGACCAACTTCCTGGAGCTGGAAAGAACTGAGGACACAAGTAATTAAGTCGTGTTGCAATTCTTGCACTAGCTTTCAAAATAGGAATCTCTACATTCTTCCTGCAAAGAGAACGAGCAACCAGGTTTAATCACTGATAATGGAGGTAGGAGAACCAGAAAACAGAATCTCCAGAAAGACAAGCATCTTACTTTTGATGTCCAGCCATGATATGTTGTGCGGAACTGAATTTGTTCATCCAGTTTTGGTAGTTTGAACAACTCACAACAGAGGCAGGAGTTAGATGAATTATACAAGTGACAATCTTACTAGCCTGTGCTAGGTTGTCTGTTTGATCACAATAACTAGCAAGTGATTGTTCAGACAATAATGCTTCCGAATGGGATTCTGTTGGGCAATCGACAAGAAGTACAATGGGACCAGGAACAGAAGGACCCAGGACATCACTTGGATGAACCTATTGTAGGTTGTAGCAGAAAAGCAGTTACTTTTTCAATGTATGGAAGCCTAACATCAAATTAAAATAAACTAAAGCATGTGTTGGACAGATTGTAATCTGTGTCCCAAATCCTAATAATTTTTCTAAATTGTTTCTACTCTGCTTTAGATAAATAATGTGGAGTTTTGAGACTAACCATGATATTCTGGTGATCAGATTTCACCGAGTTACCAAGTTGCAGTTCCCGATACTTGGGCCCAGGTTTCAGCCCAAGGGCCTTAGCTTTCTCTGGATCAAATTTTCCCTTTATTTCAGGCAGTTCACAAACATATACTACAGACATATCACCAGGTTTTGCAGCAGGTAGTTTTCTGCCATTGGGAGAATCAAGGGTATCTGGACTATGGTCCATCCTCTTTTCTGAAGAGCTTTCTGAAGTTGTCAGATACTGACCTTCAATGTAATTTGGTTGTAGGATAATGGCTGAAATTTTGACCACCTCATCATTAATAAGAACAATGGGGTCCAAAAGCTTGCTTTGACGTGGCAAAGTGGATCCATCGGTGTTGAAGACAGGCCCAAAGCTCTTTGTGTGAACCATGGCAGCACTGGGAATAAAAGATCTCATGGCATCTACTAAATACTTAAGGTCTGACGGACCCCATATATTAAGCTACAAATTAAAAGAAACTATTTACTATAAAAAATATATATGAAGAAATTAAAAGATCATACGAAGCTAAATGCAACTTACAGACAACCCTTCTTCTCCGATGCCGGCCAAAGTAAGCAGTAAACCTGTGAGTTAAGAAAAACTATGAGTACTCCCTCTAGTTGAATCACCAATCTAACCAGCAATGAAGAAGCCATTTACACACGTCAAAGAAAGTACTAAATCATTAAAGAAAAAAAGCACATGTTATGCAATACATAACACGGATCATGACTAAAACCGCAAGGCCATTGACAGTCCAATACAGACCTGGAAGGCCACCGGCAGTCTCAGAGCAGACGCGAGAAAGAAATATGTGATCTATCTGAAGAAAGATGAACAAAAGTAAGAAAAGAAACAAACTATATTTTGATGAGATGAAGCTAAAGATATATGATACCTTTGATAACTTAATCTTATGCTCTGTGCAAAACCTTTGCAATCCCTGAATTGAAGATTAAATACAAAACGTAAGCCTCCACGCAGAGATGGGAAAGCAGATGACAACATGAAGAGAATAACTGAATGCAATTGGAACGCTGAAAGAAAGAGGAATTATAGTTTGGAGTTACCTCCCCAGCATTGAATATAAACCTTTGATTGTCAAAGAAAAGCAGGACTGAAGGAGACGTATCCTGAGTATCCATTCCAGTTCCCAATATCTGTGATTGAAAGCAGAGGATAACAAAAGTGTAACAGGCTATGAAACATGAACACTGATACACAAGGATACTGAGATAACCTATAGTCACTAGATAGATAACAGATATCTATATATTATATAATTATAAATTATATAAATTAACAATAAAAAATTTATAAAAAATATATTTTTCAATAACTTTTGAATTTTATGCTTCATCGATACATGTCGTACAAGTGTTATGAGTGTGTTGTTTGCACTGTACACAACATTTAAGATTGTACACAACATTTAAGAGACGTGTTCGAGCTATGATAATAGGCTACCTTTAAGAAACGTGTTCGAGCTTCATGGTAATAGACTATAGGTAACCGTCTAGTGAGAGGAAGGGAAATTTAGAGAGGAAGTAAGATACCTGAACATATGAGATGGTATTGATTGGGTTGAGCTTGCGAACTTTGAGTTGGAGATTCTTCCTGGAAACGTCGTTGCTGTCTCCGCCCTCCGCCCTTTTCCGGTTGAAGTTGGACTCCTTGACTTCCATCGGTCTCGGCGTCGTGCTTTTCCGGCGGAGAGGAGGGACGGTACGGTGTCGTTTGGAGGAGGCGATAACGGTTAGGAGAGAACGGAATTGGAAGTTGGAGGGTTTTGAGAGAGAGAGGGGAGAAGAAGAATGACGAGGGAGAAGAAGAAAGTTCCGAAACTTTGAAATTTGGGCCATCGTTGAAGCCCTTTATCTGAAGAGGGTTTTAGGCTTTAGCCGTAACAAAACCGCCACTACCCCTTCTTCCTCGCCCTCATTATTCCTTTCCAATTTCAATTTTCTTTTTCTTTATTTTATATATTTTTTAGCCCAATATTTAAGTTAATTTTCATAAATATTGTTACCCACGTTCAATTTTTTTATCATAAAAAAACATTAATACGTAAGTTTTAAATTATTTATATATCTTAAAAAAAATTAAATTACTGATCTGAAAACCCTAAAATATTTAACAACAATAAAAAAATTTATATAATTACTTTTATCTTAGTCTAACAACAATGTGAATTGTTGTATACGGTACAATTTATTGTTTTACTCATTCAACTTTTTCATAGTTTAATAATTTCCTTTATAACTATTAAACAGAATGAATGCATAGACTATTATTATTGAATTAGATGTCACAGAGATTTATTCAACTCAGATTGTAAACTATTTTTAAGAAAAATATTTAAAAAAGTATAGTATTTAATAAGGTCTATCAAACAAAATTTAGTAAGTGAATTGAAATTTTAAAATATTAAAATATTAAAAAATATTGCATTGAAAATAGTATGATTTAAATTAATTAGTCAAATGATTGAAATTTTGTAGATTTTGTGTAACTTTTTATTTGTATAAATATCATTTTTTTATAAAAAAAATTATTTAAATATGTGAGATCTACCAATTTCACCAAGTTTTCATGACACGGTCATTTGAATTTGGTAAGGAAAGTGGTCAGCAAAATGAGTAGAATGGAATAAAAGATAATTTAAAATTTGTGGAAGTTACCTAAACCAGACTTAAGAGTCTACTTGGTATAAATACTTCAATACAATATCTTCTATTCGTCAAACATTTTTACTTCTACCTGGTGGAAATGTTCAAGTTGTACCATAATTCTAACTTGAACTACTTTCTAACCACTAACAATTTTATTATGCTGAAACATCAAAACAATGAAAAAATAATTTTAATCCAATGTTATTTCAATCACATTTTAAATAAAAAAAATTAACCCCAACCCAACTTAGAAATCACTTTCGTAATAAATCCTCAGTTGGCAAACCCTACATAAAAAGAACATATCTTTACTCTCAATTCAAAAATAGCTTTTGGATTATGTAATCCAGAATATATTTTATATATAATTTGGATATATTATGGATTACATAATTTGGGAGTTAATGTCGTATCAGAAAAGAATTTTAGATTGTGTAATCCAAAAACTAATCACGAATCTAAAATAAACTTTCAGATTACATAATTCAGAAGTTAATCTTGTATCAGACAAAAAAAAACACTTTTGGATTATGTAATCCAAAAGCTAGTGATGAATATATATATATAAAAAAAAAAAAAAAAGACTTCCCGATTACATAATGGCAAATTCTCCCTGCACAAAAACATTATGGATAAAAACCAAAAAACAAAAAGAAAAAAAAAAAAATACAATAAATAAAAAGAAA
>Ga0123341_1000391_pt1 | contig 25583 bp, 16 predicted proteins | sample Turbeapinknodule_FD_89959 | JGI IMG/M metagenome (GOLD analysis project Ga0123341, IMG submission 89959) | Root nodule microbial communities of legume samples collected from Mexico - Turtle bean Mexico pink nodule | ecosystem: Host-associated > Plants > Roots > Nodule | place: Mexico: Nepantla...
ATTATATGTGTTATATATATAACCTATTTTATTTTTATGAAAATAGAATCTAAGTCTAATTTAATTTTACAATTTTAGTTTATAATGTGCTATATTCACACATTTACTATAACTTGTTTTTATATCTAATTGATATGAGCTATTCAACATTTCTCTCATGTTGGACTTGAAATCTTAAGCGTGAGTTTAGGAGAAATCAAATAATGGATAACACAAGACTCAACAAACTTGACTAAGATATGCTTTAAATAGCTTTAATACAATTGTTGAAAATCACGCAATCATAAATTGTAGAAAGTAGGTTAAATATGCAAAAATGGAGGATTAAATTGTGTACCTTTTGTAGTTTTTCATAAGAGTAACATCTTATTAAAAGCAATCAGACAGAGTTTAATTAGACAGACTTGTTATCAAGATGCTTTTGCAAATCTAGTTCAAAAGACTCCATTTTTTAAAGTTAGATAACAGTTTAATAATATGCAAGCTAAGAGTTTAAGAGTAAAAAAAAGATTTAAGTTTGATATTTTTATATATTGACTCGTCTATTAACCAAGACTATGTTTAGTTCTAGATTAACTTGATCAAGTTCCACTAAACAAACTATCATTGCAAATACAAGACAAGTATTTCTTTGGATATTAGTGACTTTTGGTTAAACAATCAAGTATTGTTTGGAACTCAAGCACTTTTAGTAAACAATCAAGTATTGTTTAGAACTCAAACACTTCTAGTTAAATAACCAAGTTTTTTTTTGGAATATAGTCACTTTTGGCTAAACTCTTAGTTAAAAGAAGATGTAATTAAACAATCACATGGTTATTCACTAAAAGAGGAATAATATTCTAACATGAATACAATATGAGACTCACTCTTTAAGTTTGCTAAAGAACATTATAATGTTCTATGAACAAGCTAGATTTATGAGATATTTACTCAAAGCATTATAGGATTATTTATGCAAAAATTATTCCTTCTTCAAATATTACTCCCATTTATAGAGATTGAGAAGATAGATGTTGTAAATTCTTTCCTAACCATTGAGATATGATAAGTTTTGTTTTGCGATAAAATTAAAAAGATTCTAACGTAGACCATCTAACACAATAATAGACCGTTTAACGTAAAAAAAAATGATAATATAGACAAGGTAAGATGATCTCAAATCGTTTTCCAACGAATTTAATAGTGAGTTTAGTGAACAAAATTCTAAACCTATATACAAGTAACAAAAATTAGCAATAACAATAAAGTAAATGGGGGTTGTGTTTATTTAGCAGGAAAATATAATAGACGTTGTAAGATGAATGAAAAGTAGGTGACTCTCAAGTTCTTCCACCGATAAATTCTTCACAGGTTATCTAAAGATTATCATCCTTCAATTCTCATACAGTGCTAAACTAAATCAAGCATGTGTTAATCAAATTCAATCGAATCTTATCAGCCAAGTATGCGTCTACTAATGTATTCAATACCTCATTTGTATCCATGTGTCTACTTATGAGATGCTTCTATTTTACCTCTTGAATGCGTCCAAGAGATTAATTAGAACATTGTAAACTAGCTAACCAAGAAATCAAAATTAGATAAAAGATTTGAACTTTATTTCGTCTAACAAACGATACAAGATATTGCAATTTTCGCTTCATCTAATAAGTAAAATATTCAACATACGACAAGTACACACATATTTTAAGATTATGTTGTACCTAACGAAAATATTTTTGAAGTTCATTATTATGTTGCAGAGAATGTTTTCATCTTGTGATTCTTCGTATGATCTGAAAAGCACGAGTTTACATCAAGATCAATTGAAATACGAGATAAAGTTGTTTTGTTTCAACTTCTTGCCCGCAAAATGATCTTTTCACTTTTAATAGAGTTTTGTATAAATCACAAAAGAAGAAACCGATAGAGATTCGAGTTATGCAACCTCTTGGAATTCTGAAAAACCAGCTAAATGCTGCAAGACCCTGTTCTGGAATGCTAAGGGTCTAATGAAATAATTTTATTTATTTAGAACTATAACTGTTTCACGAGTGGTTGTAGTATTAGTCTAAAAGTTAAAACAATGTTTTTTTCTACTAAAATTAAAATAGTGATTTTCGTTTTGTTAGTTTTTATTCACAAGAATTTTACAACCTAAAATAACCACATAACAGTACAACTGAAATTATTATACCTGCATTTTTAAGTATTGCTTGAAGATCATTTCTTGCATAAATATTTAATGCCAACATGAAGAAATCAAATGATTTCATATTAGAGCAGGTTCCATGCTCAAACCACTCGTGAAACCAAAATGTCCAGTCTTGCCTAAAATAATCTAGCCAATCTTGTTTGAGTTTATTTTGTATTCCTCTAATATAACAAAATAAATAATAGAAAGTATCTATCTCTCCAATATCATATCAAAATAATATTATATTAAGAAATTTAAATAGAAACTTTACTGTTTTCATAGTTAGTATCTTTGTAGTTAGACACTTTGATGGTTGTAAGAAGGAGTTGGTGGATGGCCATATGAATAGTGAACTTCATTGTTTTTCTTTTTGCTGTGCAGGGATTTTAGTGAAAAAAACTTTGTGGTCAAGTTTGCACAATCTTCTAATAATTAAATCCTTTATTAAAATAACGAAATAAGAAAGTCATTATAAAGATAAAAATGTTATTCATGGAGAATGAGTAAATTAAAAGATTTTTATTTATAATACCATTTCTTTTGTAAACACTAATTAAACAAAGTTAGATAATGAGTTTTATTAATTTTTATTAATTACACAATCAAATTTTAATTTAGAATGTACTAGTGTAATTTATATCAAAATTATAAAACTATCAAAAATGATTTTTTTTCTATATTTCATTAATATCATCATTGTAAATCGTGACCTTCTTAATATTCAAATTGAAAAAAAAAATATATACTATCATTTTCATTTTAAAGTATAAATAATTTTAATTACAATTTTTTAAATTCTCTATTAAAATAACTTAGACATATCATGAATGCCATTAAAGACCCTAATCATAATTTAAACATAATACATGTATGTAAAGAATGATAAATAGATATCTTTTTCTTCATCAAATAGTGAAACAATATTAATCAAAATCAAGTCTCCAACGTAACATGTGGAATTACAAAATATAGAAGACTTAATTTAGAACACAAAAAACATTAAATTCATACCAATGAAAAATAAAATTATAATTTTGAGTATAATTACATTTAATTAAATATATTATTAACATTAATATTGAGAGAATATTTTTTTTACCAAGTCTCACCTTAATAATTATTAAGACTCGTTTTTTTACTAGTGTCACATTCATTTAAAAAGATTACAAACATTTAGTATTAAAAAAATAACTTAAAAATTAGTGGTGAATTAGCATCAAGTAAGTCAATGCGGCTTAGACTCGGCATTCAAAAGTCGATGCTAAAGAATTAAAATCCAGAGTTTTGGAATGATATATATAGCATATGAAGAAGAATTTCAAAAATCTCTTCTTACCTAAAGAGATTATGTTTCCATTTTTAGTAGAAAAATCTAAGGCAAAAGAATTGGAAGAAATCTATGGAGGTTCATGTTAGACAACCTCGTGGAGATAAAGAAAAATTGACTAAATGCTATTGTAGAATGCTCAACATGCGTTCGAGAACAACCTCTTTCAAAAACCAAATTTCAAAAAGATCATAAGATTAAAACAAAGAGAAATGAAAAAAAAAACTTTTATTGATCAGAACCTCGGAACTCAATGGAGAATTACAAGGAAAACAACCCACAACTTTTAGCCTTTCATGAGGAAGAAAAAACAAAAACAATACAAAAATGGAAATAAAACTAGGTTTAAAGTATGTTGTGTCGCGATCTAGAAGACCACAAAATGCACTGAAGCACGATGCTCGTGTTCTTCCTCTGAAGTCCTTTTTTATATTCTTCTTTTTACTGCACAAAATTGAATTCAAAAACTATCTCAGGATATTGTTTAACCATTATCAAATATTTTCTTTCTCTATTTCAATTTATCAAGTAGATATTTTCTTTCTCAATCAGTTCTAGACCTTATTCTCGCTTCTTTTTCCAAATATTTTAATCCCAAACTTGATTCAAATTTGCACATTCATTATAATTAAATCCAGTGCTGATGCAAAAGATATTTGCAAAATATTTACCTGAACAATATTTTCGAATGAGATTTGCTTTGTTTTTGGTGCATTTAACAAGGGATTTTTTTAATTTAATAAATTTGAGAGATCATCATTGTAGAAGATTTGCTTCAAATTCTATTTTTGAGATGTTGTAGATTTTATTCTCTAATTCTTTAACTTAAATTTCATTTCCTGCTTATTATTCAAGGAAGCAACTTGGACTTTCACGTGATTCGGCCCACTCGTAGTGGTAGATGCTTCATTCAGTATGTCTAGTTAGGGATCATCTAGTCAGACCATCTATCGTGACTAAAACACATAAATTATAACTAAAGCCAAAATAAACCCCAATTAGATGAACACTAATGCAAAAAAACACTTTTTATGACAATTTAAAGAAACATTTGTTTGTTGTTTTTAGATCCGTCATATATACAGGCGACACAGAAAGTATGTACTTTCTATGACAAATAATATTTTAACCACCATAGAAATATATAAGATAATATTTTAATTGTGATAGAATGTATATTTTCTATGACAGACAATATTGTAACCGTCATAGAATGTATTATTTTTTATGTGTGATATATTCATTTTCATATTTGTATAACACCCTCCACAATGAGTACAATTTCAAATAAATATTTTCAAAATAAAATTTGAATGATCTAGCACATATATAATTATAAACTTTACTAAAAGTTAATGCGTTGAAGTTCATACAAAATTGTTAATTAATTTTAAAAACGATGTTCACTACTCTCAAATCTCTCTTAACACTTCCTCTTCGATGGTTGGACGATCCAACGATGCCACTTACAATAAAAGAAATAATAAAAAAATTATTTTTTAAAATAAAAATATTAAATAAATATTTTTTTAAAATAAAGAGAGAAAACCACATGCAATAACAACGTACTAACAAATTAATAAAAGAAATGAAAAGCAGAATAATTAATTATATATATTGTCTAATTTTATAAAGTATTTATAATAAATAAAATGTTGATAATAATAAGCATTTTGTCATTTTCCATTATAAAACAAGAGACATTATTATCTTTGGTTTAACCATACTGACTTAGTTTTACATCTGTTGTTCATTTATTTATTTGAAAAATATATATATTTTGTTACAATTTTTAAATGGAACTCACATAGTTTAATCTAGAAATCGTTATATGAATTGTTTTTACAATTTCTATATTTAATTTCTATATTTGTTATGGTTAGATAGATTTGATTCTAATTTTATCACTTTGTTATGGTTTTCTTTATCTCCCCTAAAATAACCTATATTAAATAATTTAAAAAAATAATATTTTCAAAACAGATAGATGACCAAGGAAAGTACCAATAAAATATATATTTTTTTAAATATGAAGGAAAAGGAAAAAATGTTGATAGATTAAAGTGCGACCTAGTCAACCCAAACACAACATTAGTGTAGCGGAAAGGATTGTGAAGAATTTAAAACTTAGAGAGGCAGAAAAGAAATACTAATGAGTTTAAGTGTGAATGAATCTTATCGAATTTCTAAAGTTGAAATCAAGAAGATGACAGAGACAAGAAAATGAAGAAAATAAAAACTACAACTAAATCTTTATATGACTTAACGATTAACAGGGAATAAGTTTGAATAGCAACATTGAACCTTGTGAATCAAGCCCAGCCAACATCGACGAGCATACACTAGTCAATAGCAAAAGAACCGATGCCAAATCCATTTTTCCACTCTCATCAACCACTCAACCAATCACAACGAGCATTATGGTCAAGTTCCATATCACAAATCTTTATCTCTTTAGTGTAGAACAAACAAAACACCCCACTAAGTTGTAATCCGATAGAATAACTAATGAGTTGTTACTTTAAAGTAGGAAGAGTATATTTCTGTTACGCTGTCTGTTATCAGGAGTATAGTTGTCTCTTATAGACCAGCTAGCAAAAACAATATAATGGCCTTGATGGATAGTTAAGATAGGAGAATGATATTATAACTTTTTTCTTATCTTGGTTAGTTCTTCCTTAGTCCATTTTTCCTTGCGTTCTATTTCCCTATATTCTTAGCGTAACATTTTGTTGCTTTCATTGAGCTCCCTACCATCCTCCCAAACCAACCAAGCATATGGAGGATACCCCCAAGCCATCCTTGACAAATTAGCCAACCTTCAAGATGAACTACACACCACACAAGAAAACCACTTGGCTTTCCAAAGAGATCTGGAGTCCCAACTATCTGTATGGGAATCTAAGCATGATATACTCACTAATACCCTCACTAGCCTTTTTCCCACCTTGTCCTCACAAACCATCACACTTCCACCCCATATGAACCCTACTTCTCCTTTTAACCAATTTTCCATGGATGCCACTTCCTCTATTCCACCCCCGGTTGGGAACAACAATCACATGACCTGCACTACTACAACTACAACCATTCCCCCCAATTTGTTTTCTCCTATTCGCCCACCAAAAATACAACTATCTTTCTTTGATGGCACTAACCCTTTCGACTGGTTATTCGAAGCTGACCAATTTTTTCAATTTTATAATATTCCTTGGGATTCTCGATTGAATATGACTGCCTTTTACATGAGAGGTGATGCACTTAGTTGGTTTAAGTGGATATACCAAAATCATCAACTTACTGACTAGATTTCTTTTAGCCGCACCCTAGAACTTCGCTTTGGGCCTTCAACATATGTTAATCATCAGATTGAGTTGTTTAAACTGCGTCAAAACACCACAGTTACGGAATATCAAAAAACTTTTGAGAAACTTTGCAACCGAGTGATGGGCTTAAATCCGAAGATGATACTTAATTGTTTTATATCTGGCCTACTTCATTAACAAAATGCTCAACGAAGGCATTATCCGCCCCAGCACAAGCCCTTTTTCATCCTCAGTTATCCTCATAAAAAAACGATGGCACCTGGCGTTTTTGTGTGGATTATGGAGGTCCAAACACCATTACTGTTAAATGTCGTTTTCCTATCCCAACTATTGATGAATTATTAGATGAATTGACCACTGCCAAGGTTTTCACCAAACTTGACTTACGTTTAGGTTACCATCAGATTCGAGTTAATCCTACAGATTGCCACAAGATCGCTTTTAGGACTTTTGATGACCACTATGAGTTCCTAGTGATGCCTTTTGGCCTTGCTAATGCCTCATCTACCTTCTAGGCAGCCATGAATGATTTACTCAGGCCCCACCTACGACACTTTGTCCTAGTTTTTTTTTTCATAACATTCTCATTTACAACAACTCCATGCAAGAACATATTCACCACCTCACATTAATCTAATTATTAGACACTCATAATTTTTTTGTTAAGGAATCAAAATGTGTGCTTGCTACCACCAGAGTCTCATATTTAGGTCATTTATTGGAAGATGGCACAGTGGCTCCAGATCCAAATAAAATCCAAGCTATCATACTTTGGTCTAAACCTACATCCCTTAGTACCTTACGTGCGTTTCTGGGTATTACGGGATTTTATCGAAAGTTCATCCGCGTTTATGCCACTCTTGCCTCGCCACTCACGAATTTACTCAAATCATCAACATTTACTTGGAAAACAAATCTAGAGGAGGCCTTTACAAAACTGAAAAAAAATTCTAACTACAGCTCCGGTGTTGAGTCTTCCAAATTTCGTCTTACCATTCGTGGTTGAGATTGACGCTTCCAACAAAACAATTGGTGTTGTGTTGTCCCAAGAAGGTCACCCCATTTCTTTCTTCAGCAAGAAACTTTGTCCAAAAATGCAAGGTAGCTCAGTATATGTCAAGGAAATGCTAGCAATAATAGAAGCAGTCAAAAAGTGGCATCATTATCTCATAGGTACGCATTTCAAAGTAATAACAGATCAACAAAGCCTAAAGGGGTTACTCACCAATGCATGCCACACACTGGAACAACAAAAGTGGGCTACCAAGTTGCTAGGATAAATTTTGACATCCAATACCGCCCAGGCCAAAATCAAGCTGCAAATTTCTTATCCTGACCACCACAATCTCTCCTTTTTGTCATATCCTCGTCATTCCTGAACATGTTCAAGGAATTACAAGATTATTACAAGATGAAAAGGGGAGAAGAAGAGATTCACAGATTAACTTCATTACCTGACACCAATTATAGTTCCCACCACCACCTTTTATACCATGGTCAATGATTATATGTTCCTTCTATTGAACAAATTCGCTCTGCCATACCCCATGAATTCCATACCTCTCCCACCGCCGGCCACTTAGTCATCAAGGCCATAATGGTCAGGCTCGCGGCCTCCTTTTTCTGGTCCGGTATGTACCGCGACACCAAAAAGTATATTAAGGAATGTCTTCCCTGCTAACAAAACAAATCCTTACATCAGAAACCTTTTGGCCTACTCCAACCCATACCCATACCAACCCAACTGTGGGAAGAACTAACTACAGATTTCATCATGCACTTACCTTCATCTTTTGGGCACACAGTCATCTGGGTTGTCTACAACAGGCTCTCCAAATCAGCCCACTTCATCGCCCATCCCATGTCCTTCACGGTCACCCATTTAGCTAACCGTTTTTCTGATGAAATTTGCAGGTTACATGGAGTCCCAAAATCCATCCTTTTAGATTGTGATCCAGTGTTCCAAAGTCGTTTTTGGAAGGAGTTGTTCCATCTGCAAGGCACGAAATTAAAGTTCAGTATGGCTTATCACCCACAAACTGACGGACAAAACCGAAGTTATAAATTGTTGTTTAGAAGCTTACGTCAGATGCTTTACCAACGAAAATCCTCAAACATGGTATCGCTATCTCCACCTTGCAGAGTTTTGGTACAACTCCTCATACCACTTGGCCATCAAAACTACGCCCTTCTAGGCTCTGTATGGACAATCGCCTCCCTCCATTCGAAGCCGCAAAACCCACTTTGGATATCACATTACAGGACCGCACGCGAATGCTCCACCAATTAAAAGCCACGCTAAAAAAACGCAACAACGAATGGCAGAATCAGCAAACAGATCAAGACTCGACTACAATTTCAAGGAAAATGACTGGGTACTTCTCCGACGCCAAGCTTACCGCCAAACATCACTCTCTTCCAAAGCTCACAATAAGCTTGGACAAAGATTCTTTGGTCCCTATCCCATTAAACGTTGCATCGGTGAAGTGGCATATGAACTTTTCCTACCTCCATCATCACGTATTCATCTAGCTTTCCACATTTCTCTACTAAAACCTTATCACGGTCCAACTCCTCCTTCGCTTTTCCATTTCCCTCTCGAACCAAAGTATCCACCCGTACCAACCCATGACCTCTCAACTCTCTTTCCAAACTTTACTTTACATTCTGAGACTTCCAATATCCTTTCAAACTAATTAAACACAAACCCACCTAACACGCCCATGAAATTCGCATATGTAGACACGTGGCATCCATCAACGGTTCACGCTCCACTTAAACTGCCAGCACCCTCATCAGCACGTGACCTTGCACTTTCCAATGCTCATCCAACTGTAACCCACTCGCCAAAATCGCCCCTTTCAAATTCCCATCCAGCAACAAAGCATTCACCTAACCATGCCTTTTCACATTCCCAACTAGCACGTGACACTCCATTTTCCAATGCCCATCCAGCTGGAACCCATTCACTAAAATCGCCCCTTTCAAATTCCAATCCAGCAGCAACGCATTAACCTAACCATGCCTTTCCACATTCCCAACCAGCACGTCACACTCCATTTTCCAATACCAATCCAGTTGTAAACCACTCACTGCACCATGCTCTTTCAAATTCTCAGCCAACTATAAGCCACTCACATAACTCTCCCACTAGCTCAAAGGTTCTAGACTCACGGTATCAAGCCCACTTCACCAAAGTCCAACATGTCCACTTCATTCCAACCCAAAAGAGTGGCTCCAACTCACACAATAGACCCCAGTCCAAATCAACAATTTGTAACCCATCCATCCCATTATGCCACACAATCCCCACTCCCTCTCACGACCCAAGAGATCCCATCCACTTCTATAATTCTAAGTCTTAACCTTGAGGAAAAGGTTTTATTAGAGGAAGAGGCAGTTGATAGACAACCCAAGAAAGCAAGGCCCATTAGAAACATATAAAACCCATCAGATTTAGAGATTACATCTAGAAGCAATGAGTTGTCCTTTTAGAGTAGGAAGAATATTTTTTTGTTACAAGGAGTACAATTGTCTCTTATAGACTAGCTAGCAAAAACAATATAATGGCCTTGATAGATAGTCAAGAGGGGAGAATGATATTATAGTTTTTTCTTATCTTGGTTAGTTCTTCCTTAGTCCCTTTTTCCCTGCGTTTTGTTCTCCTATATTCTCAACATAACATTTTTCATCCATCAACGGTTCATGCTCCACTTAAACTGCCACCACCCTCATGTGCACGTGACCTTGTACTTTCCAATGCCCATCCAATTGTAATAATAAAATATCATATCATTTATAATCTATTCCACATTCTCAATGTTTGATAAAATCCCAAAATATTTTTAATTTTTTTTGCACAATTTTAATTCTTTAAACATCAACACTATTTATGAAAATATTCTTTTGTCCAATTTAGTTATCAATTGCAATGATTGTTATGTATTGTCTAAGCCCTTTGGGACAACGATAATTACTTATTATTTGTTATTGTGTGATTGGTATACTTACATTAAATGATTCATGCTAACATAATCTTTTAACTCTTCTTGAGTAAAAGTCAAGATCATGCGAGGCTAATGCACTACGCAAAGGTGAGAGATGTTCCTTTTTTGATAAGTTATTGGTGTAAAGCAGCTCTAACACACTTTTCAAAAGATCGCCTAGTGTTAACATTTCTTGTGAGATCCTCTTGGTGGTCAAACAAAGAAACATTCTTTGTAAAACGTAATATATGCATTTATAAGATAGAAACATACTATGAAATGTTAAAAACCAAATGATATTTAAAAAAAATGATATTTAAACCTAACTCAATCTTACAAAATTGATTTATAAGATAAAATTTACATTCATTTATACACTATAATTTAACCTTATTTCTAGTTCATGTGAGTTCTTCAAAAACTTATTTAAGAAAGAATGTGAGACATTAATTTAATAAGTATTATAAAAGAAATCTATATAAATAGTTATAAGTTGAAATTTAAATAAAATACTATTAAAAGTAATATTTCAGAACACGTTAAAAACTGTTCAAAGTATTTATTTACTAAATATTGTTTTTAATCTTAAATATACACTACAAGAAATAATGATGGGAGAGTCCCCAAAAGAGTGATGCAAAGAGCAAAAGAGAGACACTACATGAGCCTAGTGTGGGCTTAGCGTCCCAATAGAAATGGAAGTTAATTTTTTGTGGCTATGCATTAGAGATTGCCTTCAATGGAACACAAATTTACAAGGTAGTGTTGGCTAAGCCTACATAAAGAAAAATATATTATTTAACTATAGCGTGGGTTTAGGGGACACTAAAATAGATATATAATTAAATAATTATTAAGAAGTGGACTTTAAGTCTAACTCAACCTCATAAAACCGGCTTATAAGGTGAGATTTATACCCAGTTATATACTATGAAATGTCCTAATCTCTAGTCGATGTGAGATCTCCAACACACCTGCTCATGTCAAGACGACCAACTCTTGTGTGGAACAATATATTATGGGTGGTCCGATAACAGACCGATAGCAAGTGACCTGATAAGCCCAACAAACAATCACTAGGATAGACTCGAAATGGCTCTGATACCATATTAAGAAGTGGACTTTAAGTCTAACTCAACCTCATAAAATCATCTTATAAGATGAGGTTTGCACTCACTTATATACTATGAAATGTCCTAATCTCTAGTCGATGTGGGATCTCCAACAATAATTAAACTTAGCGTCATCGTTGGAGACACCATGTGAGAAAGCAAATGTGAGTAAATTGTCGTCATTGGGAACACTACCTGTGAAACAAATATTAGTGTCGCCTAGACCTATGCTAAATGTAATAAAATATTAACTTGCATCCACTTTGTGTCTCCATTCTCGACGCAGTATTACTCTACAACTTATTTTTTTATTGCATCTACTTTGTGTCCTTATTCTAAACACTAACTTATTATTATTATTTTAATAATTTTTAACTTGCATTCACTTTGTGTCTCCATTCTAGATTCAATATTATTCTATCACTTAATTTTTTTTCACTGCATCAACTTTCCCCATTTAGACGCTAACTTATTTTTATTATTTTAATAATTTTTAGTGTGACTTAAAGGTTTTCATTGTGGACACTATTTGACATTTATTTTTGTGTCCAACTTGAATAGACTTCACCTTTGCTAGTGACTTCTTTTTTATGGCCCCTGCTTTTTGTTGGAAGCTAAAACGAATTTTTCTTGTAGTGATAAAAAAAATTTAGTTAATTAGAAAAGGTAAAAATTAACTGAAATGAGTTAATACATGGTAAAGAATAATAGAATGAAAAGTTTAGATAGTATTTAATGAAAATTTTAACTAATGCCCCCTCCCATAGCACAGCAGTTAGGAATTAATCTAGCAAATTTCACCTGATGTATGGTTTCTTCACTTATTTTCATGTTAACTTTGAAAGAGAGTGGATAAAACTAGTTGGATCGAAATGAAGTAAGAAAAAAAAAAACTAGTTGGATCGAAATGAAATAAGAAAAAAAAAACTAGTTGGATCAAGTGGTCCATCAACTTTCTCATCTATACATGTTCATATATATAAACATATTCGTTTCATGTTAAAAGCGTAATAATGATAATGGTGTCAATCTTTTAGCCAAATTACAACAATTGTTGCAATTCTTTTGAAGTAACCATATACAATCATATAGCAAATTTAGTTTACTTTTCTTCTTCTAATAAGTACTTTTTGTTGGTTAGTGATTCTATAAAATGTTGAAACGGAGTCTCGCGTGAATTATTTTTTTTTATGGAATACTTAGGCAACATGAAAAATCCACAAGTGTATATTTAGTGACTCAATTTTTAGGCAGCAAACAAATTTGAAAGGCACGATATACTCTATGAAGCTATTAAAAAAATTCTTGAGGAGATGTTATGATATCTTTGCGTGAATGAAATGTCATGTTGATTTGATTGATCATAAATCCAATTTAAGACTGCCCTTTATTAATTGAAAGATTTTCAGATTTCGAATTCCAGGTCAATGCATTTGATTTGATTAGGCGATTACGACTAACAGCCAATGTAAATAATTTAGTATAATCTGAACCAAAATAATTTAAAAAACAATTTCTAATTTGTCTTGTGATTTAAATAAATGAGTAAATATATAAATTGGCTTTTGGAAGATTGAGATGCAGAATCGTAATGGTGAGAAATTGAAACTTGATCAAATGGAAATACACATTTAATGTAATATATGGTGTGGTTGATGATTTTGTAATGCTTGTTGAACTAGTTATACCACAGAGGGAGGCTTGTCACAAAAAATGTTTCTCTGTTGAAGAACAACCAATTAAGGCTCTACTCAAAAGATGAGTGTAAGGTTGACAACTTTGAAGTTTCCAATGCAACGATTGTGAGAGTGGTAAGTTAATATGACTTGTTTCGAAGAAGTAAAATGTTATATAATAAGAAAAAAAAATTAAATTAACTAATAGAAATGCTCACTTAAATTCAATGCACTAGAGTAGGTTAGAGAAAGAAAAAAGAAAAAATAATTAGATTCCTCTATAATCAAGAGATTCAAATGGACAATGATACGAGGTTCAAATTTTCTATAAAATTTGGATGTCAATCTTAATATTCACACTTGTACACATAAGTTTTGGAAGCTAACAAGTACAAAAAAATTATCTATTTTATAGTTTCATTTTAAAAATATATGTTGTTGATTGTGATTCTTTATATTACTTGTTAAATCATGTTAAAAACAATCATGATTACATAATCTAATTGTTACAAAGTAGTAATATCTACTATCTATTATAATTAAAATTTAACTATATATTTTCTCCTATATTTTTTTTCTCATGATTCCTCTCTCTCATTTTTCTTTTTTTTTTAATTGTTTAGGTTCAAAGTAGTGACTTTAAATTAGTAAATTCAAGTGTTTCTCTCAACTTGAGATATATCATATTGATGGGAATTTATTTTCTTAGTGTTTGTTGGATAAATTTAAGTAGTAGAAAGTAGGAGATGTAAGATACCAAAAAAAATATGATTTTGAATTCAAAGATTTAATTGTTTCTCTAAACTCCTAAAATTTCGATAACATGTCTTGTGACCAACACACTCATTACCTGAAGGACGACTCATGATCGACAAACTTATTGTCTAAGGAGTGACTTATTTGCCTAGCCGTTAACTATATTTCTATAACACTCTATTACAAGATGTCTTCTTCCTCATTTACTAGACATGAATTGATCCCAAATTCACAATGGTAGAGTTATATTCCATAAATTATCATTATATCATATTTGCTCAAATAAAAAAGTGATAAGTTTAAAAAATAGAACATTCATAGATAATTATAATTTTTAGATATAAAAAATATAAAATTTTAACCATTAAATATCATATACTCTTAGAAAAGAACATATGTAAAACATTTTCTTTCAATATTTCTTAATGTTTTTATACCCTCGTCACAAACCTATTAACACAATAGCATCTCCAACTATTAAAGTTCATGTATTCCAATTTTCTACTAAAATAACATAAAGAATTATTAATCCCATCCGAATTACCCATAATGCTTTCACACATCCAAATATTAGACTTTTTACTATCACTATGCATACTACACAAATTCTGATTCTGTTATAGAATCAAATTAGGGTAACTAATAACATTAAATAATAGGTGGAAGATAACACAAAACTAGAAATAATAAATATTGGAGTAACTTTTAGAACAATTACAAATCCTAACTATGAATCATAAAAAGCTTCATTAGAGTAAACAACTTCTTCTATAATGGAAAAGAAGACGAAACTCTAAAAACTGAAAGAAAAACAAAGATTGAGAAAGTAACATTTAATTTTTAAAATCTTCAACAAGGACGTTTAAGCCCTAATATAACATAATGTCAGTGAAGAACATATCTACATAACACTTAACTACTGAGGTGGACTTCCACTAATGAAATGGCTTATATGAAAGGCAGTGAATTTTCAAAGTCCCATTTACATAAAAAATTCATTGGGGGAACTTATTAGCTAACTCTTCAATCTTTCATGGGACCAATTTGAATATTTAATAAAAAAAGTAAGAGTGATGAACATTGATCCTAATTTTGGTACTATTTTTTCAATTTTAATGTAGATCTAACAAAAATCCTGCAAAATGAGATGAGAATTCTCATCCTTTTTTATACATCATGCTCTCTGTCTAACTCACTACAACTTCTGTTGTTGTATCTTTTTTTCTTCAAATAATTCAATTATGAATACTATATTATATTTAACAACAATTCAATATAGCATGTTGATGTAGTTTATGGCCTTTAATTGGTCATCGTTGTTAATGATTTTAAGATGTTGCATTGAAAGCACCATTTAAACTTTGATAAAAGTGAAGGTAACACATGGAAGCAAATAAAATATGGTATTAGGAAGTGGGGTTGTTTTTTTCTTTCATGACACAAAAGTGCCCCCACTTGGTTCTCGTTTCTTGTCCCTGTATACCGTAAGGTCAATCTCCATGTTCATGCCATGGTTTTGGTAGTCTCATAAGTCAGATCCAACCACAATTTCAGGTTTCTGCAAGTAGCAAAGAAACAGGAGATAGTATGGGGTTCCAACAACATGGGAATAGGGAAGTGGGGTTGTCTGGAATTGCTTTGGGATCAAAGAACGAGTACAAGAGGATGCACTCCGAGCTTCCAGAGGGAGACGATGATGTTTTGCAACAGGAAGCAAGGAGGAAAAGTACCAGGAAATATGTTATAGCTTGTGCCACCTTTGCTTCTCTCAACAATGTCCTTCTCGGCTATGGTATGCTTGATTCGCTCAGTCTCTTACTTTTTTTTGTGATTCATGAAAGAACTTCCAACATTTTCAACTTTGGACTTGAGGGTACTGATTTTTGGTTCTGTTTTAAAACGATAGCCAAATAAAAAATGTTAGTTCTTTTACACTATCCATCATTCAGAAAACCATTAGTATTATTTTCTTGAGATATATATTATAAACATTAACAAATTTATTGTACATGGCAATTTACGATTAAATAACAGTAAATTTGCCGTAGATGAATATTTGTTGGTAAACGTTTACATGAATTACTCTCGTCAACTGTCAGATGTGGGTGTGATGAGTGGAGCAGTTATATTTATAAAAGAAGATCTGATGATATCTGAGGTGAAGGAGGAATTTTTAGTTGGTATATTGAGCATTGTTTCTCTGCTTGGAAGTTTAGGTGGTGGAAGAACTTCAGATATTATTGGTAGGAAATGGACAATGGCCATAGCTGCAGTGATTTTTCAAATGGGTTCACTAATAATGACTCTTGCTCCTTCATTTTCAATACTAATGATTGGAAGACTTTTTGCTGGCGTTGGAATAGGATTTGGAGGCTTGATTGCCCCTATATATATTGCAGAGATATCACCAAACACCAGCAGAGGCTTTCTCACTACCTTCCCAGAGATTTTCATCAATCTAGGAATTTTGCTTGGTTATGTATCAAATTATGCTTTTTCAGGCTTTTCAGCACACATAAACTGGAGGATAATGCTTGCTGTGGGGATTTTGCCCTCAGTTTTCATTGGGTTTGCTCTTTTCATCATTCCCGAGTCACCAAGGTGGTTGGTAATGCAGAACCGGATTGAAGAAGCAAGATCAGTGCTTCTGAAAACAAATGACAGTGATAGTGAAGTGGAGGAGAGGCTGGCAGAAATACAGCAGGCTGCTGGTTTGGCCAATTGTGAGGAGTATGAACAGAAACCTGTGTGGTATGAACTGTTGTTTCCTTCTCCTTCTCTTCGCCGAATGATGATCACAGGAATTGGGATTCAATGTTTTCAACAGATTTCTGGAATTGATGCAACTGTGTATTACAGTCCTGAGATTTTCAAAGCAGCTGGGATTGAGGATAATGCAAAACTCCTAGCTGCTACTGTTGCTGTAGGTGTGACAAAGACACTTTTTATATTGGTAGCAATCTTTCTCGTTGACAAAAAAGGTAGGAGGCCACTACTCTTCGTAAGCACAATTGGAATGACAATTTGTTTGTTTAGCATAGGGGCTAGTCTTTCTTTGTTTCCACAAGGATCATTTGTAATTGCATTGGCAATTCTACTTGTTTGTGGGAATGTGGCTTTCTTTTCTGTTGGATTAGGCCCTGTGTGTTGGGTTTTGACATCTGAAATTTTCCCTTTAAGGCTTCGTGCTCAAGCATCTTCACTTGGGGCTGTGGGCAATAGGGTGTGTAGTGGCCTTGTGGCCATGTCTTTCCTTTCTGTTTCGCGTGCAATTACAGTGGCTGGAGCATTCTTTGTGTTTGCTGCTATTTCTTCTCTTGCCATTGTCTTTGTGTACATGCTAGTTCCTGAGACCAAAGGGAAGTCATTGGAGCAGATAGAGCTCATGTTTAAGAATGAACATGAGAGGCAAGGAGGTGAAATGGAGTTAGCAGATGTTGAAGTTGAACAGCTTGTGCAGAACAAAACAATTTTGACAAATTAATTTATTAGCTAATGTTTCATATGAATGTACGATGATTTGAAGAGGTTGTGTGGAGTCATGCCAAGGATACACAAATTCCACTACTTATGCATGTCTATCCTGTATGTTAAATTCTGGGGAGGACCTTTGCTTCCATGGATGATCTTTCTACAACCACAGATTTGGGATCTATCAGTAAGGGGCAGAAGATAATATGAAAAGAAATTACATTCTGACTATGCTTTCTTAGTTGTACAACCATTAATGTTTTTTTTTTGTTAACATGGAAAGAGAATTTTGACCAATTCAGTTCCAAACTATCATTATATATTATTTGAATGAATGTGATTGAGATGGAAATTCTTTTAACGTATTGGATTCAATCTCACGAAACTCACTTCTAAATCATAGTAATATGTCATAACAAAGTTGAATATGTATACGTGATGGACGTTGCAAGAATGCTTTAAATGTTTAATTATATTTTTACAAGTTTTTACTTAAATTTACAAAAAAGGTATACCAGCATTGATTTGTATAATAGCATAGTAATTAGATAAATTTAGAATTTTTATTAATTTGTAATAACTCTATTGAAAAACATTAATTCTTTCTAGTGATTTAAAATTTTAATACTTTTCAAATTTATACTAGTTTTATCTGTTGTATTCTTAACTTGTGTTTTGTATTTATTAATTAAATTGTGTCGTGTCAAATTCATGTAATCTGTATCCCTGGTTGTATCCATGTTTTCAAGTTAGCCTTGAAGACATAGCAATCGTAAAAACCAGAAAGTTCAATCAATTAATCTGCAAGTTTATAATAAACATATATTACATGAACATCAGTTCTTTGTATACTTATCATGTGCCATAAAAGAATATCTATTGAAACAAAAATTGGCACTCAAAAACCGTATCTCAATATTCAATTTCAGACATATTAAGGTTCTTCTTTTGTCCGATAACATTTTCTCCCCATATAAACTCCACGCCCTATTCCACACTCTGCGGTTAAAGACCTGGATCCTAACACCTGATAAGATGGAGAGCATCCAGCACAGTCACGTAAAAGTGAAGGGAGTGAAGCTCCATGTTAAACCTCACTTTTAGTGATTTTCTTACATGGATTCCAAGAATACGGTATACATGGAGGCACCAGATCATTGCTGCAGCAAATGCAGGCTACCGGGCTATTGCCTTTGATTTCAGAGGTTATGGAGTTTCTGAGCATCCAGCGGAGGCAGAAAAGGCAAACTTACTTGACCTTGTTGATTATGTCGTGGGTCTTCTAGATTCATTAAGCAATAGTTAGCAAGGTATGCAACATGTGCTACACAATACAAAAGTAATATCTCTAAAACTGCACAGTTTTATGATATACAGAATAAAAATAACACAATATACAATTCTGAAACTAAATTTCCATTATGAACTTTAGCTCAAATTTAATTTAAGCCGCCCTTAGTACAGAGAGCAAGGTAGAAAACTGAAACCAAGGACAGGTTTATCTCCTATACTTTTGTGGTTATATATCAAATGCAAATGGGAAAGACAATGCTCTTTTATTCAAGTGAAAACCTAAGCTAATTTGCATGTAATTAAAAATTTGTCTGTATCAGCCTGTGCTTGTTGGTTAGGACTTCGGTGTCATTCGAGCCTATGTTATATTGTAGCTTCTCTCCATCCAGACATAGTTGCTAACCTTAGGCGTTCCTTTCATGCTTCTGGGTCCCTCTGATATTCAGAACCTTCCAAAAGGATCCTATGTTATTAAGTGGCAGGTGATAATTCTCTGCCATCATTTTCATCTCCCTCCCAGTCAATAATGAACTAATGGATCAGGAGCCTGGGAGGGCAGTAGTAAATTTTGGCCGCTTTGATGTTAGGTCAGTTATAAGGAACATCTACACACTGTTTTCTGGAAGTGAGATACCATTAGACCATTAGCGGGGTAATAATGAGGAAATCATGGACTTGTATAACCCATCTACGCCCCAACCAGTATGGTTCTCTGGGGAAGAATTGGCAACCTATGCATCACTATATGAACAATCTGGCTTCAGATTTGCATTGTAGGTTCCATATAGTTTTAGATGTTCTAGTCCGTTAATTTCACTATGTTAAACTATCAGGATTGACAGAACCAATCCTAGACTACCAATGGTTAATCAGTAATTTTGTTTACAAATGGTATTTGCTCTCTCGTCAACATTAATACATCACATTGATGACCTGCGACAGTGACTAAACAAGTCAAACAGCTAGACTTTGAGAGAATCCCTTTTCCTTAATGCCGACTTACTTGGTTTGCCTAATGTCTCATCCTGTATCACGTTGAGCTTCTACCTATCCGCAGAAATTGTTTATCAGTCCTAATCTGATTACCTAAGTCAGTTTGTCGCGATATACTTGAACCGCTGCACAGTTCGGACCATGAAACTTGTTATAGAGGAGCATGGTTACTATGAAACTTGGTTCTCCGTTGCTGCAAGGTTTCGGCAACAGATGTAGCTGCTCAGAAAATAACAGATTTCCACTACGGAAAAGCTAGAGGTCCAAAATTTAGCATGTAGCAAACACACTAAAAGGAAACCAAATGGAAGGGTTGAGAAAATCATAATGTTGAAATTAAAAGTCATTACTTGAGCAGACAATATAGCAGCACAGGGTCACTCACGATAGCGCACTTAATCATCAACGTTATATTTCAGAGAGTTTATACAAAATTCCGATAAAGCAAAATATACAAGAGGGCTCAGGTTATCTGTTTTGTCAGAATGGCTATTTCATTACAGCAAAATTATAACAAACAAATAATGAACTTCATGAAATAAGTATCAGAAAACTAAAATGAAAAATGACTCTACATAACTTGCTTTGAGGTTCGTTTATGTACCCAAGTACCCTGAGGTTTACTTTTGTGTATTCAAATACCGCTAAAGTGGTTTGCTTGTAAGCATGTCAACAGAACACTCAACAGAAACTGGACAAAATAACAGATTTTCTAGATTGATAGGACAGGTCAAGAAGGAGATTCTATGATGCACAAGAAAAATAAACTAGAAATCAGAGAATGGGTAGATGACAGCAGAATGCAAAAATACAGAGTTACACATGAAAGAAAAACAAAATCAAAGGAAAGAAGAACATGGATAAGTTCCTTCAATATTCTACATTAGACATATTCAAGTATAAACTATTGCTGAATATTCAAATTTCTCTTACAAACTAACCATTTATGGCACAGCTCAAGTATACACGTGATGATGCTACAAGCTTGGCAAATCAATGTTTGTTATTCTCAGCGGCATTCTCTTCCTTCCCAAGTGCAACAACTACTTTCTTCAAGATGGATTCTGTTGGTTGATGAGAGTTCTCAACTGCCTTTGAGATTGCTTGCCATTTCTCTCCATGTTTTGGTTCAGCAGCAATACACCTCTTCAACACATCCTTCTGGTTCTCCTCAGTTCCATGTTGCAGTTCAAATTTGTAGCACAATGCCCAGAAATCCCCAATGTCAGGAGCAAGCGTCACAGCCCGATTCAGCCAAGTCCTAGCTTTGTCCACCTTCCTATCATGCCAGAATAATTTGGCAACAGCAGCAATAACATGGGGATCATGGTCGCATTTCTTGATAGCATCCACACTCTTGGTTTTACGCTGCGGACGTGGAACCATCTCAATTGATGCTGCCCACAGAATACCACTGTTAGGACACTCCTGCAACGCTTTTGCCATCAAAATATCAGCTTCTTTCTTATATCCGTGCTTCAATTCCGCTCTAACAGCAGCTAGCCAGAGTTCAGGGTTTTGAGGATTCTTCTTTCTAGCCATTGTGAGAACTGCACGAGCTTTACTCAGTCCATTCATCTCCTCTTCAAGATTAGCAAGAGATAGCCAAAGAGGCACAGAATTAGGACAGCTTTTCAGTCCAGATTCATAGACCTTCTTTGCTTCCCTCATGTGATCAAGCCGCTTCTCAGTCTGATCAAGTCGCTTCGCATTCTCTGCAAGTTGTTCCTCTAGTTGGCCAAGCATCAGCCACAATTTAAAGAATGAAGGGAATTGCTTCAGACCTTCGTCTAACAATCTCCTCTCCTCTTCAATGTTCCCCAGTTCTCTCTCCACAATAGCTGATTTCATCCAGACTCTTTCTGTACCTCCTCTCTCTCTAGCTTTGGCCAACAACATCCTAGCTCTCTCAGGTTCATGGTTTTCAAATTCTAACTTGAAAGCAGCAAGCCATATTTCCTCAGAATTGGGAATGGCAGCATAAGCTTCTTGGAGGATAGCACGAGCTGCCGGCACATCTCCAGCAAGCCACTTCTCTTTGGCACCCATAAGCCAAAGAACTTCAGCCTGTGGTCTGTACGTGACAGCTTTACGAAGTAATGCATCCAGAGATTCCCTGGTACCATGACTCTTTTCCAGCTGTGCTGCTTTGAGCCATATGCTTTTCTTAGTTAAGAAGACAGTCAAAGCATGTGCATATATAGCTCTAGCAGTCTCAATAGAACCCCTTTTCTTGCATTCCTCTGCATCAGCAACCCATGTCCTCTTCCTATCTTCTTCTTCAACTCCAATCCCAATAGTGTTATGGACTATTGCTTGGCAAGTTACAACTGACCCAGCTCGCTCTGCCGCCTCTGCTTCCTTCATCCAAGCTTCCCTATCAATCACCAAACCTTCTCTCTGCAAAGCCCGTATACCCCTTTCAATGATCTTCCCAACCATAGAAGTATTGCCATTAGCTTCTTCCAACTTCGCAGCTGTTATCCATATAGCTGGCTCCTTGGGTAGCCTCTCCCTCGCCCTATTAAGAACCTTCTTAGCATTGTCATAAGTCTCCAACCTCGCAAGCGCAAGCCACAGTTCAACATGCAAGGGACAACACTCCACGGCCCTGTGAAGCAAAAGCCTAGCATCCTCTTCATTAGCAAGCTCCACAACGGCCTTCCACAGCCTAACCGAATCAGGAATGTGCTCCAATCCCTTCCTCAAAACCCTACTCCTATTCGCGTCATCATGCTCCAACTTCGCAGCCTGCATCCACAACTTCACCGAATTGGGAATCGATTTAACACCCCTTGCAATCACCGCCTTTGCCTCATCCGGATTAGCCAGCCTACAAGCCTCAAGCCACACGTCCTCGTTCTTGGGACACTCCTCACACCCTTTCTGTATCAACTGCCTAGCCGCCTGAAGCTTCCCTGCCAACTCCTCCAGCCTTGCAGCAGCAATCCAACCTGGAGGGTGCTTCGGATTCGTCTGAGTAACACTCTTAAGCAGCAACCTAGCCTTCTTGAAATCCGAAATTTCAGCATCACTAGTAATCTTCATACTGTTAAGCACGGTCAAATACCCTTTGGGGTCCACATTCGTCATCCCAGAAACCGAATCTGATAACCTATCCAATTTCAAAGATAACACAGTACCTCTACCCTCACCCACAGCAGTCAAATCAGTAACTGGGGTTTGTGCCCATGGAGTCTCCGTTCCATTAGCAGCCCTACTCTTAGGATCCAACGCTGTCACATGCTCTTGTTCCTGCCTTGCCTTCTCAAGAAGAGTATCAGGCACAGGCACAAAACTCTCAAATCTCTTCTTCTTGTTCCTGGACGAATAACCCCCACTCTCGAACTTCTCAAGACTCTGCCAATCATCCGAAGAAAGAGTATACAGCTTCCTCTTCAAATCAGCGAACTGCTCCGTGATCTTAGGGTTTGAGGCACGATATTTCTCAATCTCCTGCTTCAACCTGGCCTCCCTCCTATCCTTCCTCCGTGAATCCATCCTCTTATCAATGGCTTCCCAAACCGCGTCGGCTTCTTTGTCATCTTCATCGTATTCCGCAGAGGCGAATAATCCGACATCGTTCCCTTCAAACTCATCGAACTTCTGATTCTCGTCGTAGCCTTTGTCCTCGCCCTCGTCGTCATCCTCCTCCTCGCCGGGCTTCCCTCGCCCCCGCCCGGCGCCGCTGGTGCCGCCAATGGTGGTGGCAGAGCGATCGGGGAGGTCAGGGGCGGCCCTTGCGGGACCAATATCGGAACGAGTGGTGAAACCGGTGGCACCACGACCAAGTCCGGCGACATAGTTGGGAGGGGGCTTGAGGTTGAGCAAATCAAAGCGTGGTTTGGGGACCGCCGGAGGATTGGTACCGCCGAGGAGGGGGACGTGAAGGGTTAGGGTTGAGTAGGGTCCAACGCCGAGATCGGAGATGAGAACCGAATCGTTGTCGTCGTCGTTAGCGGCGGCTAATCGATGACTCTGAGAGAGGAATAGGCGCTGTTGAGAAATTGGAAGGGTTAGGGTTTGTTGGATTGCAAGTTTTAGGTGAAGGAGAGTGGTGGTGTTAGGGTTTACGTCTATGGCTAGGGTTTTGTGGTTGGGTGATGCAATAAACACCATGGTTATGGCTATGGAGTTTCTCCACGACAAATCTGTAACGACCGTTCTAATAGAACACGAAACAAAAAAGTTATAAGGTACCGACTATGAAGTCTTTTAGCCTTGCCTTGTTCTTACCTTGATTTCAGCTCATACTTGAGCCTATTAATCAAATATTTGTGGACTTTTATCTCCATACATTTTCTGCATCTCCATCCGTTCTTCTTTTGTGTGACCCTATAAATTTTGGTATTTCAAAAATAGTTTTTTAGAAAAAAAAAATTAAAATATAATTTATATTTTAGATTATATAATTTAAAAAAAATTATAATTAGCTTCTAAATATAATTCATAATTTATTTTAAAATCCAAAAAACATAAATTATACAATCTAAAATATTTTTTTTTTAAATATATTTCAGATTTTGTAATTTGAAAGCTATTTAGCTTTCAAATTATGTAATTTAGAATTTTTTAAAAATTGGAAGCGAACTTGTATGCAACCCTCCACAACCTCCAACAGTCACCACGACATCTTCAAGACAGCTTCTTCTTGCATCTCCATGACTTCTTCTCCTATCCCCATACTAAAAGCACATTTGCTAATATATCTTTCAGTACAAATATTAAAAAATTAAAATAATATTTTAATATATTTTTAACCTTTAACTTAAATTTCCCTTTCACCTTCACTATGCCTCTTCTTTCTGTTACCTTCCAGCGGCGCCGCACCACCCCTCCCATTCCAAGGTTTCTTTCTCTTCATCTCTCAAATTTCTCTAAACCCCACATTCTCTATCACTCACACATCCACAGTGCCCTCTTCACAGGTTAGTAAGTTTAATTTTCTTGATTTTGCATTGCTTTTGAAACCTGAGTTTGTGCTGCTGTGTAATCTGGTATTGTAATTCGTTTGTACCGCTGTGTAATCTGGTACTCACTGTATAACTCGGTACTCACTGTGTAATCCGTTTAAAACCTGCATTTTTTCGTAATAGACACCAGATTATGTAATCCGGTACAGTTGAGAATGTAAAGTAATATTGGATTACCTAGTCTGGTTTAGGTTATTTAAGTAATTCTGAATTAGGTAATCCAGTTTAGGTATTTTAGTAATTCCGGATTATGTAATCCGGTTTAGGTTTACATTGTGTGCTTAGTGTTTCGGATTATGTAATCCGGTAGTGTTCTTACAAAGTTTGCATTTTTGTGATTTTGCGTTTTTGTTATGTAGTTAGTTTCCAACCCACTTGGTAAAAACTTTTTTAAATTTTATATTATGTACACAAATTCATGATTATATTATTTATTATTTGTAAATAATTGAAATTCAAATTGTGTTGTGGATAGATATGGCTAAAACTAG
>Ga0123341_1000396_pt1 | contig 25503 bp, 17 predicted proteins | sample Turbeapinknodule_FD_89959 | JGI IMG/M metagenome (GOLD analysis project Ga0123341, IMG submission 89959) | Root nodule microbial communities of legume samples collected from Mexico - Turtle bean Mexico pink nodule | ecosystem: Host-associated > Plants > Roots > Nodule | place: Mexico: Nepantla...
ATTAACTTCCCACACTTTTCTTAATTCTTTATTTTAAGACAACAAGAGAAAGAAAGAGAGAACATACTCTCACTCTGATTCCGTTCTCACACCAAATCTCACATATCAAATAAAATAACATCAATTTTCAATCACTTTCTCTACTCCATTTCAAGCAACTCTATTCTTTGGTAAAGTCATTATTCTTTTGTATATACCATCAAGTCAATCTTAACCTTAACGTGAACATCATCACACCCTCCGATCCCAAAATTACCAATGAAAAAAGAAAAAAACTTGAAAAAGAAGAGAGACTCAAATCAGAGAAGAAGAAAAAAGAGGTTGATTAATCAATTCATAATTTTTCTTTTACATGTTATTTTTTGCTTTTCAATTTCGAATCATCCAAAATTATTTTTGTATGTTAAATTTTTATCATCGTGAAAGTTGAGTAAAAGAGGAAAATGCGAATACACAGACACATCCACCCCGGTGTGTTCTGCTAGTTTATATAATATTAATGGAAACAAAGACACTATCATTTTTTAATTTTATCATAATAATCTAATTAATGAATATGATCCAATTAGGATATGATTTCACTTTTCCCTTAATTCTTTATTTTAAACATCAACAAAAATAAAAAAGAGAACAAACCCTCACTCTCATTCACTTCCCCCTACCAAAGTTCACATATCAAATAAAATAACCTTAATTTTCAATCACTTTTTCCACTCCATTTCGAGCAATTCTATTTTTTTGGTAAAACCATCATATTTTGTATTTACAATCAAGTAAATCCTAACCTAATGTGAACATCATCTCACTCTCCAATCTCAAAACTACCAATGAAAGAAGAGAAAATTTTTGAAAATGAAGAGAAACTCAAACCAGAGAAAAAAAATTAGAATAATTAATCAATTTATATTTTTTTTAATATGTTATTTTTTTTTTCAATTTTAATTAAGTAGAAGAAAAAAAATTGCAAATATACATATACACACCTGCGTTTGTGTTTCCGCCAATATATATAAAAGAAGTAACCCTATTTTTTTTAACTAAAAAGTTAAATAAATAATTATTTATATATTTACATATTATCTATTTATGTAAATAATAACTATTTTAAATTTACTAAATTAACTGTTATTGTAACATTACAATTGTTATATTACAATTTAAATTTACTAAACTCTGCTGCAGTAGTGATTTTCGTCCTTCCTGCGCTAGGTTTTCTTTTGCAGTTCACGTTCTTCGTTTTTAGCTGGGTCTTCCTCTCTTTCATTGGTGTCGTTCTGATCAATTTTGGTGTTACTTCCCCTGCGTTTGTGATTTTTGGGCGCTTCTGTGCTGCTTTCTTTGGGGGAGTTTGTCGCTGGATTGTTTTTTAGGGTTTTTTTGGTGGTTATTTTGAAGAAGAAAGATGGGAGAGAGGAAGGTTTTGAACAAGTATTACCCGCCGGATTTTGATCCCTCCAAGCTTCCCAGAGCAAGAAGGCCTAAGAACCAGCAGATCAAGGTTCGCATGATGCTTCCCATGAGCATCCGATGTAATACTTGCGGCAATTACATCTACAAGGGCACCAAGTTCAATTCCAGGAAGGAAGATGTTATTGGCGAGGTTTTTATTATTTTAAATACAAGTTCAGTATCAACTTTTCAATCTATAGTACTTGTTCGTGTTATCCTTTTGGATTTTGTATTGGGTTCCTTCAATTTTATGATTGTTTGTGGGTTTGTGTGTTGCTGTTTAACTTATTTGTAGGATTTAGAGGTTATTCTTGCTTCATGTGAAATTTGATTTCAATGATGACTTTGAAATTGAATTTTTGTGTAGACGTATCTGGGAATTCCAATATTCAGGTTCTACTTTAAATGCACCAGATGCTCAGCTGAAATTACCATGAAGACTGATCCACAGAATTCAGATTACATTGTTGAATCCGGTGCAACCAGAAATTTTGAACCTTGGCGTGCAGAAGATGAAGAAGCTGATAAAGTGAAGCAGAAGAGGGATGCTGAAGAGATGGGAGATGCTATGAAATCATTGGAGAATAGAACCCTGGATTCTAAAAGGGAGATGGACATCCTAGCTGCATTGGATGAGATGAAGTCAATGAAGGTAATCACACTCTCCATTTGTTTTAATTAATAATTACATTTGTGCGTGGATGTAAGGGTCTGTCTGTGGTAAGTAATTGCTAACATGACTCTCTCGTTTTCCAGTCTAGACATGCAACTGTTTCTGTTGATGAAATGCTGGAGGCTCTGCAGCGGACAGCAGCTGATAAGGTAAGAGAAAACTACTTGTCATATAGTTATTTGCTCTGTAGTTTGTACAAGAAATTTCCTGTTTTTGAAATAAGGGTTAATTATTATTGTTCACAAATATATACAATTTTAAAAACTTAAGCTCGGTCTGAAATGTAATTTATTGGTAGCCGTTCGTTGATAAAATCAAGGTTGAAAATTTAGGCCCAGAGACAATGAACTGGTTATAAAATGATCACTCTCTCCAGCAGTTCTCTGCGTAGTTCATTTTTTTTTATTTGTCAGTTATGGTCATTGAAATGCATAGTCATTAAGACAGTCATAAATATCCTTGATTATAAGAAATAATAACTGTTACTGTATGTTTCTACATTTCCCTCAATTGAAATACTCAATATTTTAGTATCTTATTATTTTCTCTTGTTAATAATAACAAATGTAAAATTTAGATAATGGACAACTTGCATACATTCTATCTAAATTTTTAAGAGGACCTAGGATTCAGTTTATATGTTCCAAGCTTGGTGCATATGATCTATATACTCCAGCTTGAGGGGAGTGTTGAAATGTAATCTTATTTTATTAATATTTCCTTTGTGCTTACCACCCAACTTTAGGTTCGGGTTTTAGGCAAGTGTCTTGCCTCTTTCTGTATCCCATATATTTACATCAATAGGAAACACGACAGTGCAAGAATATACATTGGTTTTCTATCGATATTATTTGTTCAAGTGTTATTTTGAAGCATTCTTTAATTATCATCTTCCTCAATAATTCAAGTTAATTTATAATGATTTCAGGAGAAGAGGCTGGAAGAAGAAGATGAAGCACTGATAAAATCAGTTGTTTTCCATGTAATATCCTGCAGTTCTAGTTCTCATCCCTCTAGTTACTTTTATTGTTAATCATCATCTGTTTTTTAATCTATATGTTTTTTTTGCTTTATACTACATTTAACAGAATTCAGAAGGTTTCGTCAGAAGAATTCCTGATGAAGATATTGAAAGTGAGGAGGAATTAGATCAGCTTTCAAATGGACATGGTGAAACAAGTTATAATCCTAAGGTATGATGTGAAGTGTACGTGTGTCTGTGCAGTAATATATTTTTCTTTATCGTCTTGTTGGCCTAATAAATTATCATAATCATTACACAGCTACTCACTTATGATCATTTTCAGTACACTCTGTAGTCTTAACTAATGAAATTCAAGACCTAACCTTCGACTTCATATTGCTCTTGAACTAAGATATCCCGCATTTTTAGTAACCACTGTCCTGAGTCATTTCTCAGTTCTCTTTCTCTAAACCAACTGGCCCTGAATTTGATTTCACTATTCATTCACAATTTTTGTATGGCAGGCAGGGTCAAATGAAAATTTCTTTTAGCTTCTGTAAAGCTTTTTGATTTTATTATCAGGGGCATAATTGACTTGGAGGATGGTAAATATTGTTGGAAAAAAGAAGCTTTATTAATAAGGAAAGAAACAAAAAGTGCAGTAGTGTCTACAGGATCATAATGGCTGCTTGAATACATATATCTCTGGTTTTTTTGAAGCAGTCAAAAAATGAAGTTGCAGTTAAAATACCTGTGAAACACTCCCTTGTTTCTATGTGGATAAAAACAAAATATGATAGTCTAGAATTTGTAAGTACATATTTATAGTTTCTTTGTGGTGTTCTGCTGTTGGTCTTTTTTTCTTAAGGTTATGGGGGTTTCTTAGGTTTATAGAGAGATAGATATTGACATGCTTTGTTGCATGTTTCTTGATCTTTATTTACCATTTACTATTTGTCTCTTTTAAAATAAATTATTGCTTGGAAAAAAAAAATCGAAGGAAGTTTTCTATTTCTATTTTCTTATGAGTGTGGACTTTTTAGACTTGAAATATGGAAGAAATATATTATACCTGTGAAGATCATCAAATGTTTTTACAAATATATAGTTGAAGTTTTTCTGTATTTAAAAATTTAGGTATGTGATTTTTCATTCATTCAAGGCATCAAAATCTTGTATAAAAACTACTGTTTGAGCTTGTGTTTGTGTTGTATCTGTGTGCAGAAGCAAAAGATTTCTGAAGATCATCCAAGCAAACCAACTGACTCTCTGACAAAAGCTAGTTTAGATGATTCTGGCAAACAAGGTATGTGAACATCTTTTAATGTGTTTATCAACTAGATAGATACATCGAACTTCACCAATGCATTATATACACTGAATTTTAAGAAATGTTATCGCTCAGTGAAGTCATTTCTATTTAAAGAGGATTGACATGAATGCAGATCAATTTGAAGGATCAATTGATCTGGTTTTACCTGTTATATTTGTTATTTCTCTTTCACTTGGTAGTATCAGTCAAATAACCCAATCCACATTATTACCCATCATCTGTTTGACATTTAGTAGTATCAGTGAAAGAACCCAATCCACTTTACCCGTCATCTGCTTTTGACATTACATTGATGTTATACAAGCACTCCCTCCTTCCTATCAGAAGGAAAACCTTGAGCTCTGCACAATTCCAATCTGTTTGTCTAATATTTATGGAGCCATGTTCGTAACACTAGTATGATTTTGCAGAAAATGGGTAGGGGGAAGATACGCACTATTCACACCTGCATCGTTTCATTTTTATTCATGTTTAGTTGGCTATAGTTTGATTTATTTATTGTTTGATATTTTTCTTAGAAGAGATGTTTAGTAATACTATCAACATGGGAATGCAACCCAGATAGTTAACCATGTTTGTTATTTGCAGAAAACAAACGCAATGGTGGAAAGCTTAATCCTTTAGTGAGGATTTCTGTCATTAAGAAACCAGCTATATCTGACGTTAAAAGTCCCACAGAACCAGAACAAAAGAAAGAGGAAGATAATAGAACAAATAGTGCTAGTGGACTACAATTTTTGTGTCAAAACTATGAAAGTGACGAAGATTAGTTGTCATAAATATTGAATGACTATTTGCTGAACAGTTGCTCTCATAGGATTCTGATTGTAAGTTGCTCTTATACATACAATATTATGACTGGAGTAGAAATACCCAGTTTTCAAGCTCCTCTAGAAATTTGCAGAAATGCTTCTCATGTTTAAGAGGATATGGAGGAAAAGATCGTAAGTTAGACCGTGGTTTATTTTATTTGTGTGTACAACATAGCTTTGTTAATGTGCTACTATCTGATTCCTCCGCAAATCCTGTTCTGCATAATTCCGTCTTAAATATAGTTAGAATAGGTTAACCTACTTTCTGTCTTTCTTTCGAAAGCTAAAATGTTGTTTTTTTGATATTCTTATGTCATCTTGGTTTAATCTTTTCATATATTCTCTTTGTATCTTTGATGCACTGACTCTTGTGTATAAATACATGAAAAAGATGAGATATGAATTAATCTCTTAAACATTCACTCACAAGTTGGTATCGGAGCGTGTTTTTCTTGCTTGTTTGTGACCGTACGGTAAGAATTTTGCCATTCGTTGCCATCTTTTAGAAAAGTTTACTGACAAGTTCTTTATCTTGGTATACTTTTTGTTGAGCTTGATTTCTTGACAGAAGCTTTTACAATCAGAAGAATTCGTGAAGATATTGAAAGTGAAGATGGTTAGAAAAGTTTAATAATGGATACAGATCAATTTTCAACTTGTGATATGAAATCTAATATATTCGGAACTTTTAGAACATTTAAAATTTGTAACTTTTTTTTTTCGAAAGATTAAAAGTACTGTGCAAGTGATATTCAACTTTTTTATGATTTTGTCCATATGTTGGCATTTATTAAACAAAAATATCACATTGGAACGATTAAGAGTACTCTGCAAGTGATATTCAACTTCTTTATGATTTTTTATGTTCAACGATCTTTGAGATCAATTTATTTTTATACATGAGAGTGGTACAAGATAACTTGTTGGCAAAGGACATGAATATAGAGGACTATATTATCTTGGATACTTGATTAATTGCTTATGATAAATATTTTTTATGATACTTCCTTCTTTTTCTTCCATTTCTTCTAAAGTTCCTTATTTTATTACTTTAATTAATGGGTCCAAAGTTGCTTTCTAGTGAGTTGGTCAATTCCTCCTCTTTTCCTCTTTGAACCTTAACTTTGTTCTCCTCTTCCCTACTTTTCTTTTTAACCTAATTTCTTTTAACCAATTAAACAAGCCATTGAATTGTTCTGTGATCTTTGAGATCAATTTTTTTTCATACATGAGAGTAGTATGAGAGAACTTGTTGGCAAAGGACATGAATATAGAGGAGTGTATTATTTTGGTACCAGATCTTCTATGTCCTAAACTTTTGCACACTTTTTAAAATTTAAGAAAATGGCTCTAAACTTAGCAAACTTCAACTCTTAGAATGCGAGTAATGTCAACTAGGGAAACATGCTAGATTTTTTTTTCAAAAAATAACTTCATGCAACTGTTTTTCCCACAATTTCTTCTGTCATTTATGGCCCAAGTTGAATCACATCTTTTGAGTTCTTATATTTTGTTATATTTATTGATGAACATTGTCGATGTACTTTGCTTTAGTGATAAATCAATCTAAATTGTTTGTTAAATCTATCTTTGCATCTTTCCTTAAAAAAAAAAAAAAAATCAATGTATCCAAGTTATCAAAATTGAGTGGTAAGTTACATTTTACACGAGTCTATTTATCCTCATATACTATAATAAAAAGATATATTAGAAAAAAAGAAAAAATATACTTACCTTATTGTTTGGTGTTAATGTACTAGTTCATCATTGGGTGCTATTATTCTTACTAATTGCTTCCTCATAAATAGAATGTCCTCTTCTCTTGAAAATCACACTTCCTACATTATCTTGTTTCTAAATGAACCTTTATTTCATATCTTTCCTCATGCCTTTTGTTGTGTATATTATATCCATGATGTGTTCCTAGGTCTAGACAAGTTATCTTCAAAATCCATCAAATGTGTTTTCTGGGATATTTTCATCACCAAAAAGGTATGAATGTTATTTTTAAAGACTAAATGGTACTACATGTATTTGAATATCACTTTTTCTTGAGAGGCTCTCATTATTTTCCTTTAGTCATAAAAAATGATAGTTTTGTCCAAACAAGATTTTTTTTGTCTCATTAGTTGAATCATTGTCATCCTTCTTACACGGAAACTAGTTCCTTTTTCACCTAAAAGAAAACACACGAATGTATTTATGCTATTAAAGTTAGGCAAAAATGGAAAAATTGATTTCCTTAAAACAAGATTGGTGACCTAAAGGTACACATAAATATACTATTTAAAGGACAAAATCTCTAGCATAAAGGTTTTCATACTAGAGCTATAAAGATTGAGGATATGGGTTTAGCTTTCATCACTACTTGGAACTTTATTTTCAGGAAGAGTAGTCATATTTTTCTTAAATGAAGGGGATTTTTGTTACTATGTGAAAATATTTTTTTTTTATGTATTTTGATGAGTACATGATGGTTTATATCTTTGGTTGGATTTCATTTATATGTTTGCTCTCATTTTTGTTGTTTTTGATGTTGAAACTGTTTTTCTTTATCCATGGGCAATGAGTTTCGATGTATTAGGGGTATCCATAATTTTAAAAGCTTTCTTATAATTACTTCATCCTTCGGTGTTTCTTCCTGCACCCATCAATTTTCAAAAAAGATTATTTTACCCTTTTTCTTGAATGACTTTCAAATTATCTTTTATGGAAAAAATTTCTGGAACATATTTTTCAAAATTCATGAAATGCTATTTATAAGTGATTCAAGAATGCTATTTATAAACTCTTCACTATTTGTGGCAGAAGATTCAGCTTCTTCTGGTTGCTCGACAAAGGATAGTTGTTCTGGATTTCTAGCTTCTTGAAGTTGTGCAGAGGGTATAAACTGTTCTTTAGTAGCAATTACAATTGGAACAACATTTTCTAGTTGATTTTCATAATTTATTTATGCTCCATTGACAACTGATGTTGCAACAACTTTGGTTCAGTCTCCAGGCCAAGCTACCATCCTTTTGAATTCATTTTCTGTTAGTATAGGAAAATGTGTAGTTGGTTGGTGCAACTGCTGATACTGAGAAAATAGAGAAAAAATGTTAAACAAAATAGTATATGCACTATGGTTAGATGTTAGTTGCCATTGAATGTGCTCTAAAGTTTCTTCCATCCTTGACTGAGGTTAAGGGGCTTCATGTATGGTCTGCTCAGCTGCATATTCCTCTTTTGTTGGAGTAGCTTCCCTCATCCATGGAACCTGATTATGAATTGGATTGGTGCAATGAGTCAAGATGTAGGCTTTGTTGATGGAAGGTTTGAGAATGTTCACTGGATAACCTGTTAATCTTACTCCATATTCTTTGCATAATTCAAATATCAAACTGGGAAAAACTAGAGGCTTTGCTCTAGCACTAATATGAGAGATTACTGATATGTGCATCTCTTCAGAGATCAATTAAGCTATATCCATTGTCTCAAAAAATTTTGTTTTCTAAAACCAAATCCATAGTGATATCAAAGTCTCAAAAACACATCTACACCATATCTCCACCTTTTTCATGGCCTCTTCTATCTGTAAAACAAAACAAATACTATAAACCTGAAGAACCTTTAGACCAGCCACTCATTATCCCACCTTCAATCAATTGGCAACATGTGCAGATTGGCCCACAGAACCACAAGGTTCATCCCATACGTACCAAAAATGATCTATAGGCTCAATTGTCCAAAGAGACTATCCAAAATGGAAAAGGCCAATACATCCTACCACGTAGTTGAGCTGCCTACAACATTCAAACCACATCCAACAACCTCTAGAACAATCAAACGAGAGCTACCAGATAAAAGTATAAAGTTATGGCCAATGGAACAGTCTATCAAAACCTTTGAAATTGGAAAAGATAAAGTTCTTCTAGGACCTATAAAGGCCGAAGTTGTATCCAGAGTTATGCCAAAAACCTTTATGAAGTGCCACATTTTTCATGTTCCTCCATCCATAAAGGTAACTAAGCAGGAAGTTTTCAAAAATAAAGGCCGACATCATCTGTCTACTTCTTCCAGGATTAAACTTTCGCAAGCTTAAAAAGGTTGTCCCTTCTGCTCCAACAAAGCCTAAGGAAGTTTCAAAACCTGGATCCATGGATTGGAGCGATGTGTACAACAAAAGAAAAGGGTTTACAAGGCTGCTAAGTGAGGATGAGGCTACCAATATATGGCAGGAAAACCTGGCCAAACATTCCTTATAAGCCTCCTTATCTGGAGAAACTGATAAAGTAGATCCGTCTGTTGATTATGTTGTTCCTCAAGTATCCTTCGTGAAACCCTGTCAAACCTACTCATCAGACGATCTAACAACGTTCTTCCTTCAAGAACCTGGATTTGAGTTTTGGCAAAAGGTCTGGTATCTTCCTCAAGGACTATCTGGGCACTTCAATTTGTTTAAAACCTCATTTGAAGAAGCTAAAGCTACTCTTGAAAAGGATATTCAAGAAGTGAAGACAGATGAGGAAGACAACAATCATGAGGAGCCATTGGCCTCTTGGAACTTTCAGAAAATCCTTCTAGTGAACAAGAGTCTAAATATGACCCTAAGTGGACGACAAGAATACAAAGGATGATAAATGAATCCATTACGACAGTATCGGCTGAGATGTCACAACGTCTGAAGGAGTTAGACGATAAACAAGAAGATTTGCTTGCAAGAACCACAACTTCTCCATCATCCTAAATCCAATCAGCCTTCGATAAAATTATGGATAAACTGAAAACCAGCCCCAACCTCAACAAAACTAAAAATAGTTTTTTAGTTGTTGGATTTTTTTTTTAAAATTAATCCCTGAAATTTATGTGTATACTTGTGCTTATCTGTGACATTAAATCTTTTTGATTAAGCCATTTCATATATATCACAGATAATCTTTCTTGTTGTACCCATAAATCACGCGAGGGAATTAGATGTAATTCTCAAAATTGAAAATTTTCTTGGGAGAATATCTATTGTTTCTTGAAAATCAAAGATTCTAGAAATATGTTTTCAAATATTTCATTTCCCATAATAGATTATATTTGAAACTTTAGGATCTTCCAAAGCCTATATAAAAAGCAAACAACCCTAAACTCATAACACCCAACTCGAGAGAGCCCTAGAAATTTAAGGAAATCCTTTTGAAATTCAATATGAGTCAACCTGATGGGGCCTACTCAGCAATCCTGTATCTTCAAAACCTTCTAGAGCAAACTCGGAAGATCACCCTCTTTTCTCATGCAAGGAAGAAGAAGCCAGTGAAACAAACACTAACTTTCTCAAAAAAAAAGGGAGAGATTGGTAGCCTTCAAGGAAACTCTAGAAAATCCCTAGACGTAAGAAAATCTGAACTAGATCACGAGGAAAAGTGACTGCTACGATACACCCTAGAGATGATCACGAGATCTTTTCTCTTTGAGCATCGCCACATGAACATGGGCATTGGTAGGATAGAAGAAAATTTAAGAATAAACATAGAGGATGATCTTCTTCTTGTACAACAATTGGAGGCATCTTGGTCACATAAAATAGCTTACCAAGCCCTCAATTTCACTCAAGAAATAAATCTGGCCCTGAGTGGCAGTTGGTTCTCTGATCAGACTCAACCCTCTCAGCCACAAAATTCACCACAAAAGTGATGTTTTCATCATTTTTTTTTACTGTAAAAAAAATAAGAATAAAACGTTTTTGTGAGAATAAGAGAGAGTGTGAGACGTTTACTTGAAGTTTTGTTTTTGCCTATTTGTTAATAAATGTTATTGAATTTTATCTTTAAACAACTATATACTTTTGCTAATTTGTGTCATCATAAAAAGAGATTGTAAAACTGAAAATTTAAATTTTCATATGATAACAAAACATTAAATTTTCATATGACAACAAAACACTATAAGATTATTACAACCAAACTCACTCCTGTACAACACAAATAGAAACAATATATCAAATGATACACGAGACACGCATTGCAAAAAATACAAAGAAACTTACATTTATATAAAGACTTACATAGCAAACACAATCTAAAAAAAGAAAGATAATGTGAACTCCAAAGAGAAAATCTAAGGATGCATCAGACACGCATAAAATAATCACTGGAGCATCAGAAGATGGTCTTATCATACATGAGCTACAACAAATGGCTTATCAAGTTGGTAGACAATGTCTACAAGAGAACTCAATGGACCAAACATCATACTCTAGTATTAGACGAAGGCTAACGCATAAGTGCTCAAAGCTAAATGCGTCAGACTATATTGTTGGACATGTTGGATGATACCCTGAGAAGTTCATATAAAGCATGAGTGTTACACAAACCAGACGATGATCATGCGTTGAACGAATGATAAGTGCCAAATTTCAGTAATATCTCATATTAAAATATAGACGATTATGGATTTAATTGATAAAATAACCATAAGATAACCCCTAATTTATGAATTTAAACATTTTTACATATTTTATGTTTATAATTTGAATTAGAACGATTTATTTCCAAATTTGTGTTAATTTCAGGATTCCATGGAAGAATGGAGATGAAAGGGCAAAAAGAGAATAGACAAAACTAAAAAGGGAAAGTTGGAACGCATCAGCACTCACCCAAGCTGGCCTAAACTCGCCCAAGCCAAAATTTCTCAGATGATCTCACCCAAGCGAGCAAAATCTCGCCCAGGCGAGATCACTCTAGTGACTTTGGACTTGTTTTCATGCAACTCGCCTAGGCGAGTCCATTATCACCCTAGCGAGAAGTCACTTATACCAAACCCAACTAGGTTAAATATGAGGTGTGAGACATAATCCTAGACATCATTGAGTGGATTGAAAATCAGTTGGGAAAATAAAAGGTGTTAGGAACCCTATAGGAGGCAACCATCAATGAGAAGCATCCTGGACCTTATTTTCTTGCTCTCCTAGCTTGAGTGCTAATTCTGCCCTTTGGGATTGAGAGTAATATGTTCAAACTCTTATGTATTGAAGTGATATATATATATATAATATTTTGTTCTTGATTGATGATTGATATTGTCATTTTATTTGTAATGCTTGTTTCTATGATCTAGATCCTTAGATTTGACTAGAAATAAGTTTCTGACCCAAATGATAATGTTTAATATATTTGAATGTGATGAATAAATTTGAAATGTTAATTGCTATCAACGTCTAATCGTAATGATAAATTTTTTTTTATAAATATGCGAGAAATCGATATTTAGGAGACATCCTTAATAATTTGTATGCATGGAATCGATATAAATGACTTTTATATGGGCATCAACATCAATCAAAGGATATAATATTATCATGCTAATCAAATACAAAAGAGTAAGAAGGATGAACCCCAATCCCAAATTTTCTCAATTGAACCAGCAAACTCTTTAAATTGTTTTCTTTTTAATTCTTGTAATCATAACTAACTCCCAATAAACTTTATTATTCTGTTTTTTATTTAGTGAATCTTTTACTTGATTATTTAACTGTTCCTCGTGAGTTCGATATCTATCTTTAGGGGTAAATTATTACCTCTAACAATACGGTGCATTTGCCATAAAGTAGTCATCAACGAATAAGTGTCACAGAAGTTTCCAAACTTAATCCTTTTACTTTATATTTGTTTAAATGTTTATCAAATGTTTTTTGGACTCATTTTGATTAAGGTAAATTACAAAAATCATCTTTGCATTAAAATATAGTGTTCTAATTAAGATTTAAAATATTTTCAAATAAACCTCAACGAATATATCATGTGACTAAATTGTCCAAATATTGAAAACATTCTCCGAAACACAGTGAGCAAATTTATGTGTTAAATACTTAATGAAACATATTTTGTACAAATATAGTTGTGCTCAATTCGATATTCAAATTTATATTTGAAAAGGATTTCGAAAAACAGAGCACACACGTGTCCTATTCATTTAAAGATTTCGAAAAATAATGGGAAGTCATTGAAGAGAACCAAAGTTGCTGCAAAAAGAGAATTTTAGAGAAATACATTTAAGAATAATTCAAGTGAGAAAGAGCATCCAAGACGCAAGCCAAACTTTCCATAATCAGTGTAAAATGTAACAAAGCTCAAGCGGAGAACAAAATTGAAGAAAATTACAAATGATAGAGACTCATAGTTAATGACAAAGAGATTATTTACATATTCAACATCCAAAGTAATTACATTGAAGCAACTGTGACAGAGATATGATTGAAGAATCAGTCACATGCATTAAAGGGTTAACGTTCACATAAGATATTATAAAGGAAAAAATTCAACTTGGTTCATATGCTCAAAGATGCAGAGAATATAATCAAAGAAAAAGTTGTCATATTCAGCGTTTGACGTGCAAAAGATGATGAGCAGTGTACAAAAAATGCCCAAAGATTACAATATTAATGAATCAATTTTCACATTGGGACTAAAAGAAGAAACAATTCAAATACAATTGAAGTCCAAGATGCAGAAGAATCAATCAAGAGCAAAGATTTCCATATCCAACGTCTAACATCTATGTGAATAAGAGAAGAATTAAAACTCCAACGATCACAATATGAAGAGTACATAAAGCCCTTTAAGATGAAGAAGATATACATAAAAGTAAAAAGCATACAAAATTACTACAAACGATTAAGCGTTTATTGATATTGTGTGTATAGTCTTTTTGAAAGCATTCATAGTTTGGGGAGTGATTCTTATTATAAATCCTTCACTATGTGAATATAACCCTGTGAGATTTCATTGTTTTCTCGAGAGAGAGTGTCTTTCTCACTTGTTGAGAGATCTTGGTCTTAGGGGTAGATTAAGACTGTTGGAGAGGTGTTTAATACTTTGTCTGGTGGAGAATACTTGTTACCTGGAAAGGTGGAGAATACTTAAGGTTCTTAAGCAGGGAGCTTAAAGGGACTAGACATAGCCCTAGTGTTTGGTGATGGTGTTGGCTCCATTTTCGAATTGGTTCCTTGGAGAATTGAGATGTGGTTGGCAAAAGCTAATGGTTGGAATGGACAAGGAGGGCTCCAATGGAGCTATGGTTTCCTTGAAGGTGCATGATAGGTAGGGAGAGTGATTGGTTGGTCCATATCACTTGGAAAAGGTGAAGAAGAAGATTAAAGTGTCTATCCTAGAGAGGCAAGACAAGAGAGTGAGAAAGCATGAGATCTTGGCAGCATATTACTCATTCATTAATCTTGAAAATTCACAAGCCAAGCACCTCTTTACATAGCTTAGAGGTCCGACCATTGTACAAAGAAATTGATGGGAAATTCAAATGCAATGGGTTTGAATATTGGAGCCTATTTTGGAGTCACAAGGCAAGCATGATCAATGTGTGCTTCATGTGACTCCTTTTAGGTTAGAGTTGGCCTAGGTTAATTTAGGAGTCTTCTAGAAACTCTAATTTAACCTAGGTTGGTTTTTAGGTTCCTAATTCAACCTTAATTACAATTAAGAAAAATTAAAAGTAAAATTCATATTCTACTTTTGACAAGAAAATAAATTCTACTATACACTAGGTTTATGGCATTTTTGAAAATGTATAGGAATGTTTCTCTAACATTAGTAGCAGAGTCTCAGTCTTCTTGTATCTTCCTTGTCATGGACCTAGTAGTTGGGCCTGAACTTGGGTCTGAGCTTGGCCTTCTTCCATCCTTTGGGGTGAACCAGTATACATTTATGTGCATACTTTTCTTTATCCCTCATCTTTAATAATCTGTGTTTTATCTTGAGATGACAAAAAGTGAATCAAGTTCAGGATACATTCAACCCCCTTCTAGAAAGGTGGAGAATACTTAAGGTTCTTAAGCAGGGAGCTTAAGGGGACTGGACGTAGCCCTAGTGTTTGGGGTGAACCGGTATACATTTATGTGCATACTTTTCTATATCCCTCATATTTTATAATATGTGATTTATCTTGAGATGATAAAAGGAAAATTGATTTCAGGCTCCATTCAACCCCCATTCTAGAGAGGTGGAGAATACTTAAGGTTCTTAAACGGGGAGCTTAAGGGGACTGGAAGTAGCCCTAGTGTTTGGGGTGAACTAGTATACATTTATATGCATACTTTTCTCTATCCCTCATCTTTTATAATTTGTGTTTTATCTTGAAATGATAAAAACAAATTGAGTCCAGGCTCCATTCAACCCCCTCCCTTCAAGAGCCAATTTTACCTACATATTTCACAATAGTGAAGAATTTACAATGGTTTCACTAAAGACCCAATCTCACAGGTTGCTCTCAAATTCTAAGACACAACTACATAAGCTTTTCTTTATACTTGAGTATTTCATATGATTGCATATTTATTTCCTTGTTGTGTTATTTACCCTTATTGTCTTTATATAGACTTGAAATATGAACGTTGTAACTTTAGGGTTTCTTCAATAATTAATCTAGTTGTTAGACGCTTGATATAGAAACTTATGCTTTGAGTGTTCATTGCCTTTAAGGCTCTTTGAAAACTTCTTTATCTTCTTCAAATATGAACGTTGGCATTTGAATCTTCATTACTTCAGTATTTTCTCAGTTTGCCATGTTAATATTCCTTTCTTCAATGCGCAAGAAGCTTGATATGGAAACTTTTGTTCTAGTGTTATCTACGTTTTTCAATTCTCTTTAAGCATTTCAAAATGTTTCTTTACTTGTACAGATGTGAATGTTGAGGCTAAATCAATTCGACCTTTGGATATTCTCTTTTGTGTTCTGTTCACTGTCTTTAACAAGATAAACGCTTAATAAAGAAATGATTGTTTTGTTTCTCTATAATCTTTGCATCTTTGTTTTGTATTTGTCCTTCAAATACTTTCTTCATTTGAGTGAACTCTTCACTTTGAGTCTTTGACTAACTCTGGACTTGGATTTTTCCATTATGCACTTGATCATATTCATTTTCATGGTAGACACTCAATATGAAATGTTCTATCAACTTTAAATGTGCTTTGCCATGTGATTGTTCTTCTGATGAATTTTCTCTCTGAATATCCTTACTAATATATTCTTGATATGCCTTTGATATTCATTTGTGTGATTCTCATGTGTCAGCTTCATCGCTTTCCTATCAGATGCTGAGAAATGAAATTTTTGCTTCTAGCTTTATGCACGTCTTTAAGTCCCTTCAACAATTTTTGGGAACAATACAAGTATCAACAAACAAAATAATTAACAATTTAAATCATGGATATCACTAAAGCAATATCTTCAAATATTTGTGAATTATTTAAATTTTTATGGTTTTTAATATTTCACAGTTAATTATGTATTCAAAATCTTTCCAAGCTAATATTGATTTGAACTGTTAAAGCACAATTCATTTAACCTGGGTATTATTGCATTAATGATATTTCAAAATACCTTTCATATAGAAATAATTTAAACTTAGTTTTTCGAAAACTCTAAAAATGTTATATTGTTTAATCAAATTTGTCATTTAATCCATTGATCTTATTAAAAAATAAAGTTTTCTATAATTCAAAAATGGAAAATAAGATTTGGAAAGCTTAAACGCATTGTCATAAGATACTCTAAGAATGTAAAAAATTAAGCATGGAAACTTCCTTGTTTATCGCATTTCATTTGATGCCTGGATGATGCTTGTATCGTCTTAGATGAACAGTTTCCAGCGTGCGTTCGCTTCTTTAAGCGTATGCATATGTTATGTGTTGCTCAAGGGGTTTCTGTCTTATGTGAGATTCTAACACTTGGATAGTCTAGTATGATAATACCTAGGTTCATAGACCAACCCTTCTATGTGCACTGAGATATCTCCTTTCATCTAATTTTCTTTTGTGCACTGATATATCTCCTTTTTATGTTCACTTTCACTATATTATTCATTTCACGAGTGAACATTAAGATTGGATTGTCTAATAAGTGTTTACTTCTATTTCGTTTTAAGTGTTATTCTCATGTCGTATCGTCTAGTGAGTTTCGCTCACTTTGCTCTCTTTTTTTGTATTGTTATGCTGCACATGAATTAGTTTTGTCATATAAGAATACACCTTATAGTGTTTGTTATCATCAAAACATATAGACGCTCAAACATAAAGTCATCTAATGAGTATTGTTTCGTCTACTAATTCAACAAAACCTTATGATCTATTGACCTCAAAGACAAATTTATTTGTCTTGTGCCAAAAGTGGGTTGTCGAAAGAATACTTTGGTTGAGCCAAGAGTGGCTTCTTGAAAGAATACATGGATTGAGCCAGGAGTGGCTTGTTGAAAGAATATTTGGGTTGATACAGGAGTGCCTTGTTGAAAGAATACATGGATTGAGCCAAGAGTGACTTGTTGAAAGAATACTTGGGTTGAGTCAGGAGTGGCTTATTGAAAGAATACTTGTGTGTACTTCGCAACAACAATTTTCCTAGTTGAAATTGGCTAGTTGGTAAAAAACTAGACGTAGTTTATGCTATCAGACAAACCAGTATAAAAAATAATGAATAATCCTTTTTTCCTTAACCCATTACATTGCATGATATTTAGTTTGTACTAACTAAAGAAAGTGGAGCTTTTGAAATCAAATTTGTGAAAATCTATGTCGGTTCATGTGGCCATTGATTGGGAAGTATCAAATGATATTTGTAAATAACAACAAAGATTTTTAAAACACAATTCAACCCCTTTCATGTGTTTTTCCTATTTTTACTAAATATCATGAGAGTACTTATAGAGGAGTGGGACAAAGAAAGAGTAGGAAAAAATGGAAAAAAAATGACAAAGCTAAACATGATTTCATTAGAGGTTGATGAGTACTTATGACAATTATTCTAAACTACTAAATCACTTGCAACATTTTGAATAATAATTTCATTTGTGATAACATTTTATAATATTATGTACACTATTTGGACAATATGGTGATCTAAATACATCTCTTGCATCTCAAAATCCATCCATTTTTAATTTGGTTGTAAGATTTTTTTTTTATAGAAATTGAAATTGCATGCTTCAAAATTAATATTTTTTTTATGTAAAGTTTAGGGTTTAGAGTTTAACATACATTAGCTCTAACAATGTATTTGAGCAAAACTTTTCAGTATCAAGAAGAGGATGGAGAAATATATTGATGAAGTTGGAAAATTTATCATGGTGTTTGTTTCGTTGTTATGACTTTTGCAGGTTCAAGTATCCTGCTTATAAGCAAATAAGCATTTTAGTTTATTACAATTTATAATGAAATTTATGCACATGCTCATTCATTTGTACATTCTTAGAGGATGCTTCAGTTGACAAGTAATAACGTACGGTAAATTTGTATGAGAAGCCTTGCATCATTTGCAGGTTCTGAAAGATGACTTCATTTTTGTTTTGTTGGATCATGTTCACTTTTTTGATTGCTTGATTTTTTTTAAAGTCATAGAAACTAAGCCAAATGACTTGAGATTAAATATACAATACACATAAATTTGGTTGTAATTGGTCATTATTGACTGTGATAAAACGGAAACAGTGAACAGATCTTTCAAAGAGTAATTCTATAAGCAAGCCAAAGATAGAAACTTAATTCACGAAATTTTACTAGAATTTGTCTTTTCCGTTTGAAAAATTCAACATATTATGTTATCTTTTTTGTCTTTCTATCTTTCTCTTTAGTTTATCACAATTCTAATTGGAGAACAGCAACAATAGTTCAAGTATCCTTGCTTCTAAAGAAACTGAGTCAGTTACTTAGAGTTAAAGTGAATGAGTTCAAAATGATAACATTCTTCAAGTGAGATATCTTCTTTGGTTTTGACAATGTGTGCGAGAAAAACTTGAGTGCTTAAAAGTCCAATAAACCCATAAACAAGTTGGTAAAGTTGGAAAATTTGTAGATTTCTTTGATTTATTCATCTTCAAATTAAAGCTCATAGAATTTTACTCCAATCAGGTGGACAGTGTTGCACTTACCACGAGTGTTGCACCTATCACGAGTGTTGCACTTACCTTTCTGTATATTATTTTCATCTGTTCATAACTAGCTTTGCTTCTTCCAAAAAATTGAGTTATAATTTTGCTCACTGCAAACAATGTTATAAATGATATTAACAGGAAATGGAGCATGTCATTGTAAAAGTGCCTTCATCAAAGCTGAGGAGAAGTGAAATATATTATCCATCTTTCAAAAAGTTCATAACTTCACATCACTACTACCTTGCACAGATCATGCAACAGTAACACTACACAATTAATGGCCTTGATAATACCAGAAATGACTACAGATGGCAGAAGGTGCAAAGCAGTAAGCAACTGTATTTGCAGTTTCTGCTACCTTCAAAACATGAGCTTAGTTAAAAAGTACTAATAATTCACTCACTGAATATATAAACCAGAAATCACTTTTGGCTCTTCTTTTTCCATAAATCACCAAACATTCTAATCCCAGAACCCTTCCTCTTTCCTCCTCCAAAACCTTCATCCAAGTCATCAGCCATACCAGGGGACCCCACATAACCATTGTACCTACCAGCAGGTGTCTCAAACGTTCCACCAAAGTGCTTATCCATGGAACCACATCTTTCAGGAATCCTTGCGCTCATATCCACACCCCCAGCAAGCACTGCAGCTGCAGCATCTGCTGCTTTTCTCCATTGCTCAGTTTGCACCCTTAGCTTCTTCATCTCTGATTCTAATCCATCCTTTTCTGCTTCCACAGATTTTAACTTCCCATTCAACTTATCTGCATTGGCTTTACTTGCTTCCAACTCTTCTCTCAGTTGGTCCAACTGCAAGGTCATTCCTTCTTCCTTGGATTGAGCAGCTGACACTTTTGAAACTGCTTCATCCAGTTGGTTCTTTAGATTCTCTTTCGCATTAGTAATGGACTCTAACTCCTTCCCTTTCTCTTCCAAACTGGACTTCAACAAAGCAATTTCATCATTCTTCAGTGACAGTTCATGCTCATCCACAGAAGGCTTTTCTGGCATTGATATTGCTGGTTCATTTGAGTCTTCAAACGATAGAGTTTCTTTTTCTGATTGATCTGCAGGTTTGCCGAATTCAATTGCCAACTTCTCAATTGGAACTTCAAACACATCAGTCTCTTGTTGGTTGTCATACGAAATAACATCTTGGGATTTGGTTTCAGTTTTGTTAGACTCTTGATCATTCTTGGAAGTGCACTTCTCTTGGAACTTCTCTACCACAGGCACTACTGATTGCACAGCTTTCTTCACTAGCTCATCTTGAGCTTCTTTCTTTGCGGCTTCAGCAGAAACTAGCTGATCCTTCAAAAATTTTAACTCTTCTTGTGCTTGACCAAGCTGAGATTCCAAATCTGCAATGCGAGTTCCTAGCTTCTTCTGATTTAGTGCCTCAGATTGGGTGCCTCTTGGTGAACGCCGGTCTCCTAGCTTAGGACTTCGGTCAGCGATCGGCCGATGATGCAATGGATCAGAGTCAGAACTTGATGTCCGAAGTTGATGAGGACCTCGTGGAGACTGCCTTTGAGGCAAATCAGATCCCCTGGTTGGAAACAAAACTAAATAAAAAACTACATATGGAAAGAAACTACAAGTTAACTAGAGCATTGGTATGTAATTTGCTGGCCCGTTTCATCACGGGACACATTAGTAACATGATCAAATGACAAAAGAATATTTTTACCTAACATGAATGGCAGGGGCAGAATTTCTCAATATCAGTGTGGCAAGAATCACTGAGGCTCAAAAACTTTTACTGACCAATTTGACTTAAAATTGAGCTGACAAGTGAAGGCTCCGAAAGAAGTAGTTGTCATCATTAAGATATGATATATTTCCATTAATCATAAAGATTTTATTCTTAAGAGAAGATGGTGAGTTAAAGTTATAATGTATTATTGATAGATCAAATAACATTGGAACCATGGAAAAACCACATATAAAAATGAATTTGTCAAATGCACCACAAATTCCTATAATGCAGCAGATATATATAAGCAGCACGAAGAGAGACGTGCATTGCTTGTGATGAACAAGAAAAACAGTGAAAGAATACATAAAATTAAGTTTATTGGCATCGGAGAATGCGGATGTGGAGAAACTAGTATATGGAAGGAGTGGAATATTATACTACTGGATAAGATTATCACACCTTGATCTTGGCATTTGATATGCTTGAAGATGGCAAATGATGGAACACTGAAGGATTTCTTTGCTAAAAAGTCTCACCTGCTAAACAAAAATGAAAATTCAAATGACTAAACTGTATGATCAAGTGAACTACAATCAATCCAGAAACACTACAAACATGAAGTATACATAATTATATTTGCAAAAAATGGAAAGAACCAGCCCATGTAGATAAAATAAATAGTACAATATGAATAATTAAAGAAAGGGTTAGAGGAGTAGGATCATGGAACCTTTTTAGCAAAATGTTAAACAGCAGAGAAATGCGGAGGAGAAAACATTCTTCAAGATTTCACTTAAGTTTAAAGGACTTGAAGCAAATGGAGCACTTCGAAGTTTAATAGCAGCAAGACTTTTATATTCCTCCATCTAGCCTCAACCTCCTCCAAACCATAATTAGGTAAGAGAAATAGAAAGACAGAGAAACTCACAATGGCCATGCACATTTATGGCCTTGAACCCACATTATCATAAAGGAGCCAACTCACTACAACCGTGACTATTAAACTAAAAGGCAGTTGATTTAAACCCAAGATACCAAAATTTATCTTCCAGTAGAAACTAGGAAGGTAGATGACCCTTAGGGAAAAATCATGAAGAGATAAAAAGAAGAATAAGGCAGCCCCCACATTGCATACTGGTCCTGTGTTCAAACAATGACATGCTAAAAAAGTATGCCTCAAATACCACCCCCAAGAGCAAGAAAGCATGCAGTGTCAGAGCCTACTTTATGCAGTGCTTTTTGCTTTGTTTAAAAGCGAGCAAGTGCTGTAAATATTGCAAGTGTAAATGTTGCATGTTTTACACAAACTGAGTAAATGCAACCTAATACAGACAACGGTCCATGGTTTAAAACTCCGAGACAAATACAAAACCACCACCCCAAGAAAGGTAAAAAAGAATTTATGTGACCCCATGTATATAAGCAACCTGATACTCCTAGCAAAGAAGTAGCTATTTCACTTCCCCCATTTATTGCACCAGGCCCACCACACATTCAAGTGGTTGTATAATGGAGTTGAAAGAGGTACAACTCAAATAGTAGTCATATCAATGCTTTTTACCTTGGCTTCTGAGTTGTAGTCTAAAGTGGTTCGTTGTTCATGGGTCTCTTTTTGAGTCAGGAGCTTAGCAATGATGAGAGCCTAATAGCAGCATCAAAGGTTAGTTCATCATCAAAAACAAATATGAATAATTGTAATTCAAACAACCTTGTTAAGAAAAAAAGTTAATAGTTGAGAAGTTACATAGTCCATGTAACTTGTTGAAAACAGTGTTGGTGAAGGGGCCAAATACATAGCAGTAGGTAAAACAATTATTGAAGGAAAATCAGTATCAAGATCTTGTGTCATTTTGAAAACTGTGGGGACTGGCCAGCACAAACCAGAAAAAAAAAGCAAGAAATTTTGGAGCCCACGGTTACTTGATAAATATCTCATGTTTATCATTTATTTTTTTCATTATTTTTGCTTCGAGTGACACATCACAAAAATGAAAATGATAATCAGATGGTAGAATATCCTTTCTCTCTGAAACTGTCCCTCCCTTTCAGGAAACCGAACCCATCAAGACCCCACATTATAAAAAGGAATGGCACCACTACCCCATGGTGGTTACAGATGCATATGAAGAGAGAAATTCAAATCCCTGTAGTGTAGTACTATATCACAAGTTAAAGTTCATTTACCTTTAGCCATAAAATATAATGTGCCAACTACAACTTTTTTTGGAACCAATGCAATTCAAGACTGTGAATTGTTATGACCAACTATTCTTTCACAATGGATGTATAAGGTGTGAAAAGTTATGATACATGTGAATAACATAAATATTTCATCGAAACATTTGTACTTAAATTTTGTCTTCTAAGCAAGAGTTTTTTTTAAAAAAAAAAAGAAATCCCCATAGCATCAATTTTATCAGTTGTTGCTTTTCACAAATTTAGACAAAAGTTACAAAAGACAGCATAAAGTAACCTTTACGTTAAACTTATAAATCTTGAATAAGAACAAATACATGACGGAATAATGAGTATAGTAGAATATGCCATTTTCACAAACTTATAATATCTCCATGGCACATATTCAGACAGAAAGTAACCACACATCCAAGGGAATAGTACATAGATAAAATCAATTTGTTTGGAAGTTTTGGTTCCTCCAAAGAGCAAGAGGGTCTTTAATGTCCTTAATACTAATCACATTTTCTACTTTTCTTCTCAGATCCCTCCAACACAACACAAATTCCCCACCGCCATGTTTGGCAGATGGGTTTACAGAGGAAAAGAAATCCATGCTACCAAACATAACATAAAACAAATCACACGGATTTAATAATCACGCACTTACTAGCGCGTGAAATGTGAGACTAAGGAAAATACCAAATTTAGCTAATGTACAAAATTTAAGAAAAAAATGGTGGAAAAATGAATCCAGCTTTAAAAACAGTAAATGATACACAGACACAATACAGCAAAATGAAATAGAAACTTCCATAATGTTGTTCAATATTGAAAAATAAGGTATGTGAAAAGATATTTTACCCCACACAAATAAAGATCTGAAAAATACTAAAGATACTTTTATTCCACAACTAGTATCAATGATTATTAAATTATTGTTTCGATCTTGAAGTTTAATAGGAACCATAGTAATAATTAAAGATTTAAAAGTAACATTTATTAGGCATCATGCAGAAATAACTAAAGATTTAAAAGTAGTATTTATTATGCATCATAAAAGTTTTCTTTAAAGGATATACCAATGAAGTGATTTGACCAATAAAATACTAATACTATAAAGAAAGGCATTCAAAAGACAAGGGTCAATCACCACTGCTTACTGCAGGGGAACAATTCAAGGGTATAAGATCTTGATAACATGGTGAAGATTCTCCGAATGTGTGCTCATTTAAGTGTTTGGTAGGGAAGAAAAAACTCAAAAACTGAAGAAAAGTGTAGAAAGTCAAAACCTTTGAGAGAAAAAAAAATTACACACCACGCGTGTGCAGTTGCTGAGGCGAAAATTGCTGATGTTTGCTGAAGGCAGAGAAGAGTGACAATGGAAAAAATTGCACCATAGATTTTTTTTTTTTTAACTATTTGTATATTCTAGCAGAGTGAAAAGCTCACCTTTGATGATGAAAGTATTTTGCTAAAGAGAAGAACAACTATGTGAATCAGCTAACACTGTTGAAGGATCTGAAAGCATCTCAAGATGAGAGAGTGAGAAGAGAGAAAAGCCTCTCAACAAAGACTAAACACACACACAAAGTTGATGAACCCTTTTAAGTGCTTTGCTTATGCATATATATTTGAAACAAAATAGAAACAAAAGAGAGTGAGAAGATGTTACTGAAGTGAAAAAGACATACCCCAGAAGCAGAAAAGGCGTAGAAAGGCAGAAGAAGAAGAGAGGAAAAATGGGGTTTGAAAGTTTGAATTAAAGCTGTTATGAAGTGTGACACTAGGTGGTGCTTATTTATGAGTGTGCAACTTTCAAACTGGTTGGGGAAGGAGGAAGAGTACAAAACAAAAGGGTCATTTTGGGGAAAATGTTTCCAATAATAAATGTCTTAATGTTGTGAGTATTGCACTCTTGGAAATCTAACTCACACAACAGCTCTTGTCTTTTTGTCACTTTCTCCACAATTCAAAACCTTTCCCACTTTTTTAACATTTTCCTCTTGTTTTCTCCCAACGCTACCTCCTCAACCCTCTTCATTTCAAAACTCACACTAATTCAAATAATAATGATAACAATGCTAATTTAATACCATAGGTTAAATTAATTAATTAACTAATGAAATGTTGAATATAAATAATGGATTTTGCTTTCCGTTTGAGTAATGTGTGTATCAATGGACGAAATCTCTAAACCAAATCGTCACGTGCCTGACATAGAATCATCTAAGAACAGTGTGGGTTTATCTGTAGAATTAGTGATTAATTAACTATGTTTATATTGAATTATTAATCAACAATTAGGCACGAATAGAACGCTCTTTTTTTTCTTTATTAAAAATTAAGATGTATGAAAACTAGTGTCACATCAAATTAAAATTAGTATTATACGAATATAACATTTTTTTTATGTTTTAGGCTTTTCTTGGTAACCAAATTTTAATGAACTGTGTTGAGTTTTAAATTCTCGAGGTCTCCTAATAATTTTACAAT
>Ga0123341_1000400_pt1 | contig 25491 bp, 15 predicted proteins | sample Turbeapinknodule_FD_89959 | JGI IMG/M metagenome (GOLD analysis project Ga0123341, IMG submission 89959) | Root nodule microbial communities of legume samples collected from Mexico - Turtle bean Mexico pink nodule | ecosystem: Host-associated > Plants > Roots > Nodule | place: Mexico: Nepantla...
ATGTAATACTTATGACTTTCAACAAACAAATCTTAAAAAAAAAACTCTCTACCTATAGACAGTGCAAATAGCAATATAAATCTGATTAAAATGTATTATTTTTAAATGAAAAAAACAGGAGATAAGATAATACACAATCTTTTAAAAAGTATATTACATTCCCAAAACATTAATATTAGAAAAAAAAGCCTCAAGCTAAATTTTGTAAATGCTTTCTGTGTTCACTTTTTTATTCTTTTTTAATATAACCAATTTTATTGGTTTGTATAATATTATTAGGGTTAATTATCATATTAATTGTTTTTGGTTTGAATTTTAAATATTGAGAGAATATTGTTCTTAATTGAGAACTAAAATAATATATTCGTTTTTTTAAATTACTTTTCTATTTTCACATACTGTACTGTGTATTGATTGTATTGATTACGTATTTTTGGTTTGTAAAAAAATACCCACAATAACCAATTTTATTATAACTAATCTTATTATATAAGTATAATATTATAAAACTAATAAAAAATAAAAAATGAATTCAATATAACAAGAATTTACATATTTAATTTTTTAGTGTAATAAAAAAATACACTCTTAAATAAACATTAATTGTGTTAATTTTATTTAATATACAATTAACTTTTTGTTAACATGCAACCAAAATTTAGATTTAGGTTTATGTAAGTAGAGTTGGAAAATTGTATATTAAATTATTATTCTTTTTAATAACCACATCATTACTAGACTAAACCTATTTAATTAACTCAAGTTATGAATTCAAACAAAAATATTAATATTAATTTTTATATTACACTATAATTAAAATGTGATACTTATCCTAGTAAAACAACTATTTACTATAGACTACAATTTTTATATATACTTATAATTTTAATATAAATTTATAAACTTTTTTTTAATAGATATTAAAATAATTAAAATTTTAATTATACATAATTCAGAGGTGCGTAAGTTCTAGACTTCGTAGTTTGTTCATAGTCACGAGACTCTCACATTGCTCACACTAAATTGTTCCGCTAAACCACCTATGAAATTGTTCCGAATCCGAATCACATTCTGTTCGGATCCTTGTGCGTTAACCTCTTGCTGTGATCATCAAGCTCGTCATGAACATATGTACCGATGTAAATGCATTTTGATATGGTAATCTTCTTCTAAGTGCTTGTTCACTTGATGCTGACTTTGATTTTTTTTTTGTTTATTTGAAGTTGTTCTGTGAGGATACTCCAGTTCTGTGAGTTTATATTGGTTAAGGGAATTAGGAACTTGAAGTTAGGCAGTAATATTTCAAATATTTGAATTTTTTAATGTGTGTTTGTTTCTCATTTTACAGCATTAGATGCCTCTGCTTGAATCCCTCCCAATGAATTGAAAGAAATATTGGACATGTAGTATTTGTTTATAGTAGGAAAATGTGGAAGAGGACAGAGTTCACTCACAATTGGTGCAAGTGATTGATGAGGGTGTCCAGAACTAGGAACATTTGGTCATGCCTTAGCCTCTTCAGATTTTGATATTCATCGCTCAGTTTTGATTCTTGAATAATATAGAGATATTAGTGGATTTGAAAATCGGAGGACCTGTTACGGCTTCAATTAGTTCATGCCATTAACCTATATGTTTTTCTTTACTTTTATCATTCTTATTTTATGCTTTTGTTATTAATTAATTTTTTCCAGATTTTTCTGCAATGAGTTGTTAATGATTGTTTGGATGAACTTTTTAATCCTATCTCCGTTCTGCATTTATTTACTTGATTTGGTTGTGTTCTTTGTTTTCTTTTATAATTCTGTCTGCCCAAGTATTGGCTTATGTCCTTTTTGTTGGCCTAAGATTTGGACTTTGCCATGATACCTTATGTATTCTTATTATAAAATTATCTTAAGCTGAGATATAAATATTTATGTAAATATCTGGTGTTTTGTGCAGAAGCTTAACAAGCAAGATGCTGATGACCTAATACATTGATTTGATCTCACCAATCCACAGTTTTTAATTTCAAATCCTGTGTGTTGTAAAAGGGTAAGTTTCTTTCTTACAATTCTTTAATTGTTTGTCCAGTAAGTAGAATGTATACTCAGCTTCAATGAGACAATGGAGGGCTGTGATTTGATTGAAATATCATGATAGGTGTTGGGTCAAATAAAGCATATCAGTAGCAAATATAAAATAGGACTTGAGTCCATGTGTGCTGAGTTCGGAATCAACAAGTTTGGATAACATTCAGCTCCATTAAAGGGTGCAAGTTTGTATGTATCGACTCTATGTAAATTTGTATCATGAGTTTTGGTTATGGTTTGGGTAGAAGATACATGCATCTAGAGTAATGCAGAAAAAGCTGTGAGACAACAAATAAAAATAAGATAGAACAGCCGTATACAATAAATTTACAACATTTGTGACGTGTCTATGACAGATCAATTTATATAGGCAATACAATTTACGGTTATTAGTCATATGTTTCTCAGTCATATTTATATAGGAAATCTGATTTGAGCCATCTATTTCACTAGTCACCAGCTTCTTAATCTTCGAATTGGGCAGGATACACCTTTATCCCCTGTATATCAGGTAAGTCACTGGTTTCCTGGTGGGGGTAGACATAGCTTGGGGATTGTTTGGAATTTGTATCCGAGGAGGCCATTGGAAGGCTTGCTCGATGATGGCTGTAGCTTGGCAGCTGATTAGCATGGCCTTTGGTTATGCTTTTGACACAAGGAATGAAAATCTTCCCAACTGCAATGTTTGTAGCATGCTCTGCAGTATTAGCCTTCACAGATTTACTGTTAAGTTTAACAACTGAGGATGGCTTTTCATCAACAAAATCAGATTGAAAATTCTTGGTTCTGGATGTTTTTTGGTGGTGGCTTGTGAAGTAAATGGTTATCTACAGGCAATATATGGGGCGAGCCTGCAAATAATTCTTGCACCTGCCTCCAAGAAGTGTTTAGTTACTTCTCATATTGTGATGAGTGAAAACCGAGTTGCATATATTTAATAAAACAACCAGTGAAGAATCGAGTTTGGCAATTACCTTTATCAGTCCATGCAACTCAAACACTTGCATGAGAAAAAAATTCTGTTGGCTGAATATAGCAATGTCAGTATAAGGTCAAAGTAGGGATCAAAATATAAAAGACCATGCTTAAAAAAATAAATGGATGAAAAATGAACAGATGAAGACTTAGTTCACTATATTCAATCTGCAGTGAAATTTGAGAATTGCAAGGCTGTATGTTTGGAAGATGAATCTTGTCCAAGTTTAAAAAGAATAGGAGAAGAAAGGCTGATGGGGAATTGAGTTTTGGAACTTTTTCTTCAAATATATGAGATAATGTGAATAATATTCGAAAAAGGGTAGTTGATGAAAGAACTATGAAAATCCACAGGTATTGTGCCAAAAAAATAAAATAAATTCATGTTAAAAGAAGATGCACAGATCTCACCAACTTGTAGAAAGTTTGATGTCTGGCCTGATTGTTATAGTTGAACTTGTTACTAGATCATACATAATGGTTTAAGGAATAGTAAGCGGAAAATGCACTCAATATTTCTATTTTCAGTCCCAGGGATAGGGCTTACTCTGACGAATTCGTGATTAGGTCTTTAGTTTTGTCTATGTATGAGCTATTGTTTTTCAGGCTTTCCCTTCATGAAGAACTTTTAAGTTGTGTCCAGTTTGAATAGTTCAGTTCAGAATAAGTGGTGTACTTAGCCAAGCAAGCTCGGTGAATGAAGAGATTATTTTCAGAGAATCCTTAGCCACTAGAAGTGTTTCTTTCTTTGTCTTGGACATTATGTCTTCTTTCTCTTTCAGTCTCATCTACTATGATTCAAGTTTATTTTCGAATAACAAATCTGTCTGCCGGACAAGATAAATTTCCTAACATCTCAAAAACCTTTGTTGTACAAATTTTCCAGCTCTCATCCATTCCGAACTACTATTATTCTATGATTTGTCTCATTATAATTGTCGTAAAAATTCTACCATTACTAACAGTTTTGAAATCTCCTTCTAGTGCTTAATCAAACTTTGATACTGTTCTTTTATGACCATATGGGAATGGGTTATGGGTGAAACTTGCTTAGTGTTTTGTTCCATTATAAACAGTGTGCCTTGCCTAATGGTTTTCACTTGAGCATTACCAGTTGAAAGTAATGAAATCCCATGCCAAGTCCTGAATCTGCAATCGTTTAAAAAATTATTTTGCAATCTCATTTAGCATCCAACTACTGTGTAGCATTGAAAATTTCAAAGAATAAGTACATAAAGGATTAAGTTACAAATTAAATGGGGGACCAATCTATTTTTGCATCTTAAAATTGAGCCTATACAATTGCATAGAAACACACAGGGATTGCTTTTGAGGATTTTATTCTTCTTTGATTATTATATTTTTTTTATATGAGGTACCATAAATGTTATCAGTTTCATGTGCAGGTCTTCGTATGTTATACAATTTAGACTGAAATGGAGGCACTGAAATCATGTTATGGGGATGGATCTTCTGATTCAGATTCGGAATCTGCACCTTCAGCTCCAACCTCTGCTCCCTCAGCAGTATTCACACCCTTGCCACCACCTCCTATCTCTCTCCTTGACCCGTCAACATTTCTTGGTATTCTAGGTTTTAAGCTGATTTTATTTACTCATTACTAGAAGGAAAAAAGATAATGAAGCTTTTATCTAGTTGGATAGGTTTAGTGATCCATTAGGATATTAAGAATCGCAAATTTTACCAACCTCAAAATCTTAGTTGATGTTACATTTTTTTTTTTCTGAATTCATAAACTCATTTTCTTATGTTGTAAGTTTCGTTGTAACCAAATTTGTTTCTTATTATGTGCTAGTATGCTTTGTTTCTTTTGTTGACAACTATTCATGGTTTGTATTGTAAATGTCCTTTAGATATGCAGATAGGTCAGACAAGACTTAGGAGCTTCCCTCATGTTGATGGTAACTATGCCTTACATGTTTACATACCAAGTAAGTTAATTATGATCTGTAAAAGAGTTTGTCTTTGTAAACATACCATTATATGTTTTTAATGTGATGGTTTTGCTGTTGCAGTGATTTTTATTGAATTTAATCTGTATTCATTTGTCTATGCAAATTAGAATGCGTTAGATTTAGATTACATTGCACTTAGGTTAGGCCTATTACTTACTTTCTAAGAGTAGCATCTAACCCCAACAATGGAGACTAGGTACTCGTTGTCATCTTCTATCTCTTTTGTCTTGGGTTGATACCTTATCCTTTTCCCTCGTTCCAAAATATTTCTCCAATGCTCATATGCAGCCTTTGGAGCCACATAATTTCAATATAACTAACTGTATGCAAGATTTGAATGAATTTTTGGGATAAGCACTGCTCTAAACAGAAAATAATCATTTAAATTCTTGAAAAATAAATCACAATTAAAACCAAATTGATCTGTTATCAAATTCTCATAGACTTAGAGCCTTACTTATCCCTAAGCAAAAGGTAAGTTCTAACTAAGAGCAAAAAAAAAAAAAGGAGAAAATGTAACCTACAAGACTCATAAGGACCCTTCAACTACTATCTACCATCGTACTTTGCTTTCATGTGTCCTCTAAAGACTTGGAAAGATAAGTTGAATCCCATATTCAATTTCAGCAATGGCGTCTACAACAAGAGACCATAATAAGGATGTAAATTTATGTTATCATTGGAATTATAAGGTGTGACAATCTTTCAATGGTAAATTACATGGCTACACACCTGACTCTAAGTGTTTCTCTCTTCAGTTCAAGTGTGTAAATGTGAGTATATCACTTGAATTGAATAATGTAGGGAAATACAAAATTACTTTATTAATAAAAATCACACCATTTACATTTTCATAATCTTTATTTGTAATAATCTATTTTTTTAAAATAAGGTGTCAAAACTGTACTGCTCATTATGTATTTTTGGAAGTTTTTTATTTTATCCTTGTTATAATTTTATTCTTTATTACAGGTGTATTTTGATATTAATAATAGGATTATGTATTTAAAAAAATCTCATATTTACAGGGATTTGTTTCCTTAGAATTACCTCTATATTTCCTAAAATAACCAGCATGCTCAATGTATTTATAGGTCCAATGGCCTCATTAATGAAATATAGAAGAAATATATTATTCTTTCTAAATTTGAAATAAGGAAATACAAATATATTGAAATGAATGGGAAGATTCTAAAGATTTCCTTATTACTATGGAGATATTGATGATATTTTTATTCTAATAATATGCTATTTCGAAGACTCACCCTTTATTTGTCTTGACTTCAACTACTAAAGAATTTTGTGGTCTACTTGCATGTGTCTTTATCTTAGATGATGTATAAATCGGCTTAGCACACTAACAACATAAGCATTATCAAGTCTCGTGTGCAATAAATAGATCAGCTTTTCTACCAATCTATGATATTTGGTCTTTTCTACAGGAGAACACTCTTCACTTCCATTTTATGATTTTATTCAATAGGAAGTCCTAATGTTCTACATCCCTAATGTAGCTATTTCTTTGAGGAGATCAAGTACACATTTTATTTGGAAGATGGAAATCCCTTTTTTGGAATAAACAACCTTTATTCCAAGGAAATACTTGACTTTCCTAGGTCTTTCCTTTCAAAATGGGTTGCCAATTTTTCCTTTGAAGCCAATTTCTCTATTTTATCATATCGTCCACACAGACAAACAATATAGTGAGTTTATATGTAAGAGAGTGTTTTATGAATAATCTTTCCTTGGCTTTGTTTGTATCCTAAGTTAATTATTACTTCGTTAATCTCCCAAACCATGTTCTTGGAGATTGTTGAAGACCATATAAGGCCTTCTTTAGGAGTATACCTTATTTCTTCCACTATGAGTTTCAAATCTTGGAGTAATATTCACACTTCTTCTTCTAAAGTTCCATGAAGAAAAACATTTTTTACATCCAAATAAGTACCAACCAAAACGAGCTATAAGAGCTAGAAAATGTCTCCCCATAGTCAGTTCCATAAGTTTGAGTGTATCTCTTTGCAACTAATATGACTTTATATCTCTCTACTGTCCTATCTATCTTATATTTCAGAGTAAAATTCTGCAACCCTTTTTGTCTTTTGGTTTGTCAACAATTTTCCATGATGAGTTTTTTCTAATGCAATAATCTTCTATCTCATGACTTGAGTTTAATGTTCACTTTTCATGACTTCTTGAACCAAGGTAGGATTTTTTGTGGCATCAATGACAAGAATAAAGCTTTGATGTTCAAGATTGTTAGTGTAGACATATTGAGAAATAAGATATTTACACCATCTTTTTCCGTTTCTCAATGTAAGAGGTGAATTCTCATTAACACTTACCCACTGAATGTAATGGGTGAATTCTCATTAACACTTATTGTTATCTTCAGGGATCCTCACTTCCAAGTTAGACAACTTTTCTTGCTTTGGAGTCAAAGTGATTGGTTTCCTTCGATATTTTTTCCCAAAAAATTTGTCTTCTTCCTCAATGTGGGTTGGTTCAATCCTATTTGTGGTAACTTCATCACTTAAATCTTCAGCATCCTACAAAGATAAATATGATAATGCTAGAAGGAGTATCCTACTAAAGTGGAGGAGGATTGACAAAACAAGATTCTCTTTCATGAAAGATGACGTCTATGGTAAAGATGCAGAGTCTCATGATTATAAGATTTGTACCCCTTTTTATTAGAAAAAGATAACCAATAAATACACGTTTAAGAACTTTATGATCTAATTCACTACTATCAAGATTATGAGAGTGAACAAAAACATCACATTCAAGGACTTGACAAGGTAGACATAACATTAAGGGAGAAGAGGGAACAAAATATAGTAGATACACGATAAGATTAATGCTATTTAAAACACGAGTGGGTAACCTGTTGATGAGGTATGTGATAGTTAAAACCACTTCTCCCATTAGGTTTTGGGAATAAACATCTAAAGAAAGATGGCTTTAGCTACTTTTAGAAGATGACGATTCTTCTCTTTTGTGACCCTGTATTGTTGTGGAGTGTTTACACATTTTAGTTCATAAACTATAGTATTATGAGACAAAAGTTTGGAAAATTCATGATTCACATATTTTATACCATTATTAGGTCTAATTCTTTTTATGCTTTTTCCAAATTGATTTTGTACAAGACGAAAAAAATTAACGCATATTTGGAAGACCCTAGATTTACTTTTCAGAATCTATATCCATGTGACACTTATACAATCTCAATATAAGTAACAAACTATTATGCTCCACCTATAGATTCTATAGCAGGTCCCCAAATATCAATGTGAATTATGTCAAATGGGATTTTTTTTACCACATATGGGATAGGATACATGAGGATCGATACTTTGATTGTTGACAAATATGACATTTAAAAGACTCAATAGACTCTTTAGTAAACAAATGATGGAATAAGGATTTGATAGGGTTGAATGAGGGATGCTACTTCTTTCATGATGAAGCCATATTTAGGAAGTTGATCATGCTTCTTGCTGGCTTGTGAACATTATTTTGTATTAGAAAGTGAGTTTTAAGTTTAACTCATCCTCATAAAACCAGCCTGTAAGGTGAGAATTGCCCTATTTATATACTGTAAATTGGTCTTATCTCTAGTAGATGTGAGATCTCCAATACACCCCTTTATGCCGATGCATAGACATCTCATGTGTGAGACTATATATTTGTGGGTGGTCCGATAGGTCCAATGAGTTTAAACTTAACTCACCCTCACAAAATCGGCTTGTTAGGTGAGGATCACCTTTATTTATATACTTTAATTTGGTCTCATCTCTAGTCAATATGAGATCTTCAACATACCCTTCTCACGTCAAGACATGGAGATCTCGTGTTTTGTGGGGGTTCTGATAGTGGCCCAATAGTGGGTGATACCATAAGCCCAACAAATCTTGTTAGGATAGACTCTGATACCATATTAGGAAGTGAGTTTAAGCCTAACTCAACCTTACAAAACTAACTTCTAAGGTGAGGATTTCCCCTACTTATATACAGTAAATTAACCTTATCTCTAGTCGATGTGGGATCTCCAACACTTTGCTTTGATCTTGGACTCCAACATAAACAACTCACTTTGCTCCTTAGTAATTAAAATTATCTTCCTCGTGGCACGATCCTGTAATGCACTAAGAAAAAAAGATGTTACTAAACAACTCAAATTTTTTGTAAGTGTTATAGATATAAAACTATTGGACAGTTGTGGGACATATAAACATCCTTTAGTATAAGAGATGATTCTAAATTTATATACCTAGATCAGCATATGGGTACACTATCACCATTTGTATTTGTAAAGACTTGTTCTTTAGTCATTTTGACATAGAATTGAGGAGCATAGGAAATGGAGTCCTATGATCAATTGTTTCTATATTAAGAATAGTATTGAATGTACTCTTACCTTTCATGGACAATGTATATAATCCAGAGGACTTAGTCATTGATTCAACCACTACATGCAAGGCTATTTATTATTTTTTTGTTCCCTTACCAGTGCCTCGTTGATTTCTTCACATATTTTAAATAGACTTCACCATGCTAGTAAATATGTTCAAAAGTTTTTCAAGATAAATTATACAAGGTACAGTTTTTGTTTACAGTTAACATTTCATCTCCAACGAAGAAAGAACTATCTGCTTTCTTGAAAAAAGTGTCATCTCGGGTACCAAATCTGAATGTTGTTGATGTTGATGTCCCATTAAACATCCTCTGCCAAAATGATGAGAAGCTAGAACAAGTTGCCTTAGGAAGAGAGTTTCACATAAGTTTGGGAAGAACTGTTCCAATACGAGTGCACCAGATTGACTCAGTGATCTCAATGCTCAAACAAAAGCTTCACATTCAACGCCAGTCAGTTTTAGTTCTTCTATTTTTCACTTATGAAAATGGAACAGTTTTTTTTCCACCTGTTTTCTTTATTGTTTCCTTTTGAAGTAGGTATTGGATAGACTTTAACAAGTGGGAGGTTTTTGTTAATGATGATCACACACGCACCTTTCTCTCGGTAGAAGTTGTTCAAAGAGGGTTCATAGAGGTATGACTTGTGGCCTTTTCTTTTTTGCATGCCCCTGTTACTTGTGTTACTCTCAAATCATATCCAAGTTGGAATTATGTGTTGCACTTGTCGCTTAAATGAGTATTGATAGTGGCTTAATATTTGTATCTTGGTTTGTTTTCTATAAAGCTGCTGATTTAAAACATGTTAATGCTTTCTCTTGGTAACGAAAATCATGTTATTCGTAATACAACTATGGGAAGTTTGGAAAATTGCTTTTGAAACTGAATTAAATCATAATGGTGATATAAAAAACTGAATTAAATAAAGATAGAAATGTGAATATGTGAATTTTCAAAACTCTCGTACATTCTTTTTGTCTTGCGTGGAAAGTTGCACGTAATTGGGGAAAGACTAGTGTTCTTACTGAAGATGGCTGGAATTGTCCAAGGTGGATGTCCGAGCTGTTTGGGTGGGATGACGTTTTTGTGAAGGGTTGTCGAGCTTTGTAGATGAAAGACTAAGTAATGATCTACTTACAAAAGATTTTCGACGCTCAAGTTTGTAAGAGCTTAGAGGAATTTAGAAATATTTAAGTGAACATATGAGATTGAGTTAGTACTCCCGGAAGAATAAAGCTATAAAGCGATGACATGCTGGATGTTGGTTTCATTCCTCTAAAGGATAGTATCCATGAGTTTTGAGAGAGCTTTAAGAAAAGATAGATCCAGCTTGCGATGTGACGATGTTGATGTGATAGTTTGACTTTTGATGAGTAACATAAGAGTTGTGGTCTAAGAATAGTTTTACCCGAACCCCACGATGGGTGTCAAATGTTCTTACCGAATTGAATTGGAATCGTCTGAGGTGGATATCCAAATAGTTTGGATGAGATTACATATGGGTTGCTGAGCTTTGATGATGAAGACCGAGTGGTGATCCACCTCTAGTATTATATGTTCTTCAATAACTCTCTTCTATTTTGTATTCTCTCTTACCTTAGATCTGATGATTAACCCTAAGGATGTAGTTATCTCAATGGACTTGAGGTTGAAACATTAGAGTCGTATGTGGGAATGGAAAAGTAGTTCCAAAGACGAACCCTCTTTTCCTTAACCGTCGACTGTGGGACTTGTTCTGGTACGCCTGATAGTCCCATATGACTTAGGAGTCGAGGTCAAGGACAATTTGAATACACTTTTCTATCTTAACCCTCCTTTTAAAGACAAAACCATGAGGGAGTTTTGAGCTCCAAAGCAGACAATCACCTCGAATGCAGTGATTGACCCTAACGATACTATCTCAATGCACGTGAAAAGACCACAAATTTCTCATTGTTTAATCTTTAGACCACTTCTTTCTCTCCATCTAGTTGATCAATTAACGTGAAATGTGTTTTTTCTTTCCAATTAATTGCAGATTACAAACCAAATAGAAGCAGTCAATACAATTTACAGACTTCATAATCTTCCTGAGTTTTACAAGGTCAGTAGTTTTTTTGAGTAATGCTGCCACCCTAACCACTGCATCACAACTACCGTCTCATCCCTGTTTCTCTGCTAGTATTTGAACTTGAACTACACTTTTCAGGATCCACGTCCGCACATATCCTTGGCATGGGCACTGGGTGACATTGCCCATTCACTGAAGAAAGCTATCGACGAGGAAATGAAGTGCACTGCGGGGAAATCTTTCAAGAGCATTTTTAGCTGTAAATTCAAAGGTGTTGAATGTAAGATTGGCAAGAAAGCATATGCAATATGCAAAATTCCTGATGGACAATAACAATACGTGCCCTCTGATGAAAGAGCATGCCATTTCCTTAAATATTTCCTAAAATGTTGGATTTTCTTGGTTTGGTGGCAACCTGATCATAAATAGATGACCAGGGACATGTGAATGTGTAACTTCTTTACTTATTCCTTATAAATAATTATTGAACTACGTCTCTTAAATTTATCAATTTTAAAAATAGTTATCTTAGATAATATCAGCTGTGATTTGCGATTTAATTACTATTATTAAACTCTTGTAATAGAATCTTGTAGTCATATTAATTAAAATTCTTAAATGATTTAAAATATATTATACATAACTACTAATTACAAATATTATGTTTGGTACTTTTAATTGTACTTTTTTTCAAAATTATTATTTTTATTTAAATGTCATTTTTAAAATTTAGGATAATTTTTATTTTTTGATCAATTATGTCTTTAACTTAATTTGGTTTGTGAGTTGTACTCCTTAATGTTTCTATTGATAATATATAATTACTTAATATTACCGTTTTACAAATATTACCGTTTTACATTGTTATATTTGTTTATGAACAATTTTTAATTAATCATTATAGTAATTAATTATTTTTTTAAAATTAATTTCTATTTTATAATTTTTTTTAGTGATATATTAAAGATAACTTAGTATTTATACTCTTATCATATTTTTATCTTTGTCATGTTTGTCTAAAATTAGAAATCATATTCTTCTTCTATCTTCATAGCTAATTACTTAATTCCATTGTTTTCAAAACCATCTTTATTTTATTTATAAATATAATAGTTTTGGGTTGTAAAGTTTCTTAATTACAGTAAAAATTATAAAATCATGTAATTAATGTAATTTTTCATTAAAAACAACATATACTAAAAATAGAAGAAGAAAATAATTAATACTCTTTAATTAAACAATAACTGTTAATTAAATAAAAAGAATTGTAATAACTACATCAAAAAAAATTTCACCTCATAAAAAAACCTCAGATTCATTAAAGATAAGAATACTTCTGTCAAATCACCTAATCTAACCCAATCTATGTAGTACACTCTAAAATTTGGTACTTCAATTATCTTTAAAAATGTTGTTCCAAAAAATTTAACAACAGTGAAACTTTTTAACCTTTCAAAATCCTTGTACATAAAATTAAAAAAAAAAAGTAATATACGTATTCAGTTTGAATATAAAATTAAGAACAGAAATAAAGGAAAAAAAAAAAGAAACGATACACAGAAATGAAATGATGAAAGTAATACATTTGTGCCATTTGTTGTTCATGCAAACAGAAAGGACAAAGATCCACCTCAGAGTGTTTAAATTCATAATTGACCCTTCACACCGATTTTACTACCGAACAATTCTCACCAGCTCCTTTTCCGTTTCTTTACATAACTTTATTTGCAATGCTTTTTTTCTTTCCTTTTCTTCATTTTGTTTCTTAACGCGTCAAAAGATGCTTATTGAACAGAGTGCATTGTAATGTAATTACAACATGCAAAAGCAATGTGAAGGCGATAACTTCAAGGGAACCATTTCTGCTATAAATTGGAACAAATCTTCATTCTCACATCACACACACACTTTCATAGCTTTAGTTTGAGAGAGTAAGTAAGAACAATACTTCAATGGCCACTCTTGTTCTTCATCATCAAACTTCTCCTGCTGAAGATGCTGAAGTTCTTCATCAAGCTTTCAAAGGTTTTCCATAATCTTATACCATTTTATGTTCATTTTTCATTTTTCATCTTTCATGTTTCTAACTATTAATCAACATAAATTCATGTAATCATCAATCTCATTAGTTGATTAATTTTCTTTTGTTCATTGTTAAGGAACTTTTTTGTTGTTCATATCTTATTGTGATGGCAATATAAAATTGAACTACTTCTGACATTCTTGATATGCCAAGATCATTGTCTGATATCTACATTCCCATTAATATTTTTTATTGTTCTTATTTTCACTCATTTAACTTACCAGGGAGAAAATGAAGCACCAATAATACTTTTTTTTAGTTGGAGAAAATCAAAGATTTCTTAATTTTTAATTCAAATGTTTTAAAGTTATTTTTGTTTTTCTTTTCTACTCCCTGCTAAATGAAACACCTTGGAACAAGAATAAAACTGTGCACTAGTAACTTGTGCCAACAACCGACTGAAGAAAAAGCTGAGTTAATGGACAATAATAAATAATATTTTTTTTATAATTATAATATCTTGAAAACTATAATCAATATGATAAATCAGCATACTCATGTTAAGTTATTTATTTTTTGCAGTTTTTTTCTTATCTAGAATAAAGTAACAAAGACGTTGAAAGTGGGTATACATCATTTTATAATTTTTTTGTATGTTTTAATATTTTTATTAAATTAAATAATGATGTGAATGCACATGCACACATATCATATTATATATATAAGTATAAGAATTTTTACAATTAAACAATTAATAATCCAAATGAAATATTAAACTTTTTTTATCTGTCCCTAGAAATGATATCAGATATAAATCTCATTATAATATATTTTTTTTAAATGAAAAGATAATTGGTAATAAAAATGATATTGCATTTCCAAGACACATTGGTATTATTGAACACTCTTTCAAAAATATAAGAAAAAACAACTTAGTCCCTATTATAAAATACCAATTATAGGAGTTGCGTGTCACTACAAATTCTTTAATTTTCTTCTGACAAGAACTACAAATATACAATGTGAACAAAATCCTTTTGTTTGGCTTTGTTCCCGACAACAACAGTGAACTCAGTAAAAGCATAACAAATTAACTTTTTGTTTAATAAGATAGTAAACATAGTTAAACTTCATCACCAAACATATTAGTAGAGAAAATATATCTAACTATGGCTAGTCTTGTTACTTCTGGGGACAATTGTCAAGGATGTTGAAGCACTCAAAAATGCTTTCAAAGGTTGTATTATTTCACTAATCACTTATTAAAAGGATTGTTTTATTCTTGTTTCTTGAAAATGTGTAGTCTGAACATGTAGATTTAATTGTGATAATTAATGAATATGATGGCATGATACCTTAAAAATATATGACTTTGCATGGTTTAGGATGGGGTTCTGATGGCAAGGCCATTATAGCAATACTGGGTCACAGAAATGTTCATCAGAGACAGGAGATCAGAAAGGCTTATGAAGAGATTTACCAAGAGAATCTCATCAAACGTCTTGAGTCTGAGATCTCTGGTGATTTTGAGGTATCATCATAAGAACTCTATCTAATATGACTATAAACTATCTTATTATTGTTTATGAATAATTGACTTTTGATACATTTGTTGGTTTGTTTATGTTTTATGTTTCTTTAGATTTTGTGTTGGTATATTATGAGAGTGTTTATGAGGGTGTTAGATGATATTTTTGAATTTTAGTCGACAGTTTTTCTTCTGATGATACATTATAACGAGTTGTGTATTAAATCAGAGAGCTGTGTATCGGTGGATGTTGGAGGCTGCAGATCGTGATGCTGTTTTGATTAATGTAGCAATCAAGAACGGTCCTAAAGAGTACCATGTGATTGCAGAGATTTCCAGTGTTCTTTCAGCCAAAGAACTCTTGGCAGTGAGGTCTGCTTATCATGATCGCTACAAACGTTCCATGGAAGAAGATGTAGCAGCTCACACCACTGGCCATCTTCGTCAGGCAAGTCATTCTCAGGCAATGAGTATTGTTCTTTTTGAAGTGACTCAGTGAAATTTTGAATACTAATGGTTGAAGTTTATGATTTTGAGCAGCTTTTGGTTGGGTTGGTGAGTTCGTATAGGTATGAGGGTGATGACATCCATGCAAAGTTGGCACAAACTGAAGCTAATATTCTTCATGAATCAATTAAGGAGAAGAAAGCCAACCATGAAGAAGTTATCAGAATTCTTACCACCAGAAGCAAAACTCAACTTGTAGCAACCTTCAACCGCTACAGAGATGAGCATGGAATTTCCATCACTAAGGTACTAATGAATAATTGGAAGAAACTTCTCTTATTATATGTAATGATTATAAAAATGATTAAATGTATAATTAAAAAGAGATATTTTAAATATGGTTTTTTTCTCTGCAGAAATTGGTGGATCAGTCATCTGATGATTTTGTCAAGGTATTGCACACAGTGATTCGCTGCATCAATGACCCCAGGAAATACTATGAGAAGGTCAGGTTCTCACTTCCCTCATGCAAGTCTCAAGAAACAACATTAACAAAAAGACTAACAAATCAGTATTTTCTGCATTCATTGTATTATTTATACTTACAATTAGCTTATTTTCATATTTGTTTTATCATTGAATTCCTTATCTTCAAAACAGTTTACATGTTAAAAAACAATCTTTCTCAAACATTTTCAATTGAAAAAAATGAAAGTTGCTTCTCTTTTTCATTTATCAGCAAAAACAAATATAAATAGGAGGTATTTCAGGATATTGTTATACATCAGACTAACAACCTCTACTCATTAGCTAAACCTCTTAATAATTCCTAACAGACTTTATACATATTAGAGGCTCAACACACCAATCAGAATAGGAAAAACACACCACATGCTTTGTACTTAATCCAAGATCAAACCTTCACCTGCACTATAAAAAAGATTTCAATATGATTTATCCTATCACCTTTAAAACTACTCTTATTCCTGTGATTCTGTCTTACTTATTTTCAATTTCATACAATTTCATATCAAACAGTGTACATATTTTCTCAAAATAACACTTCTATAAATGTTTTAATACATTTTCAGTGAACTTAGAGAATGAATCATCCTAAAGTTTTCTATTATGTGTAGGTTTTGCGCAATGCAATGAAAAAATTTGGAACTGATGAGGATGGGTTGACTCGTGTGATTGTGACAAGGGCTGAGAAAGATTTGAAGGATATAAAGGAGATCTACTACAAAAGGAACAGTGTTCATCTTGAAGATGATGTCTCCAAGGAAATCTCAGGAGACTACAAGAGGTTCATCCTCACTCTCCTGGGGAACCAAGATTAGAGAACTTGCCCTAGGGAAATCAGTTTCTGCTTCTGTTCTTTCATCATTAGGTCAATTTCCAGTAATAGTTCTCTTATAAGAGTTCTCTCTCTAGTTTCAGTTTTGTGTCTTGTTTGAGGGCATATGTGCCTTTTCTGAGTTCATGTTGCTACTTGTCATCATGCTCTTGTTTGAGAGCATCTCTAGCTATGATGTTTCCTTTGAGTTATGTTGTTTGTTTCTTGCTTTAATAAAAACTTATTATCAAATTTATGAGTTTGAGTCCTTCATATTACAGGTAAAAAAGTTTTTAAACTATAAAGTAGAATGAATATTTTAAATAAGGAGGTTTATTTTATATAAAAGAATTATATGCTTATTATAATTATTCTCTTAATGGAACAAATCTCATTCGAAGAGCTGTTTAAATAGTGAAAGAAATTTGGAGGAAGGAAAAGATCACAGATGTATGATTTTATGATTTTGGTGAGAAATTGTTCAAGGGATAAGACACAAAAACTTTTGCAATACAAGAAAAATTATACTTAGCCCATTTGCATTGTGTTTTACTAATTGAGACACCATTTAATTTAAAACTTGGTCCAACACTTTTGGTGAACTTATTTTGTAAATTCTTCTACTAATTGACCCAAAATATGCTCATTAACAATTAAAGTATGGCAAATTCTTATCAATTCGCACCATTTCGACAAAAATGACCTTAAATAAAATGTGGGTCCAACTAAAAAATTCTTCTTTGAACTCCTTTTTTATAATGTATTTATAAAGATTTAGGGTTTAAGATTTGGATTTTCATAATATATTTATGAATTCTAAAATTCTTTGTGTTTTGAATTATTTTGTTCTAAAATGTCTTACATTCCAAATTTATTTTTTCACAATGAAATTTTGATTTTCAAAATGGAAGGTAATTTTGGAAAATTTGAAAAAAATAATAAGGTGCAGGTTCAAATTAGTATGGGGCAGGAAGAATTTACCCTAATGTGTTACTGGTATTTTTATTTTCATTATGCTATGAATACATTTAATTAAAAATTATTTATTTGTACTATTCATAAGAAATTAACTTCACTTCATGAATTACTATAGAATCAAACATACTATACTAATAATTATATTTATTATTCATATTTACAGTAAAATATAGTGTTACAAGAATTGGTTGGCTTAATTCTATATCAAGCCAAATGGCAAAGAAAATGTAAAACCCAAACCAGTAAAAGTATTAAAAACAATGGCCTAAAAGTTCTTTGTCTTTAAATTCTTAGACATAATTTTCTAATTGTTTTGGAGGCTACTTTATACGGTAACTCAAAATCAATACCAAGAAAGCATTAATCACCAGATCAGACAAGTTCATTGGTCATATTATCATTTTTATTATACTTATTATTATTATTAAATTAATAATAATAATATAAATTATATTCATATTATTAATATTATTTGAAAAATTTGGAAAAAATATGAACATAATCGATTACCATCTATCTTAAAAACACAACCTAATCGATTATTCCAAAGTTTCATAAGCATAATTGACTATGCCTTCAGTTAGAAATCAAACATAATCTTATGTTGTAGCATAATCGATTAAGCTCATATTTACTCACATCATATAATTGATTATGCACCCAAAAAACAACACATAATTGATTATGTATTCAACATAATCGATTATCAACTATTTGTAATAACATAATCCATGAAGTGTTATGTTATTTTTCAGTGTTAATAGATTAGGAAAGTTACAAAACTCACTGAATGCTAACCTGAGATCAAAGAAGTAATAACAAACTCACTCTCGTAGCACTCTGCTAACTCACGAAACTCTCCAAGCCCACTCTACCAATGCAAAAGTTTGTTTGAATGAAAAGTTTGTTTCAATGCATTCTTAAATTTCCTAGAACCATGCTTTTATATAGGTCGTGAGTAAACAACATTAGTTATGATCTATACTCTGAGGCATTGCATTTGTTGCATTCAACACGTTCATGGTGGTCAAAAAGATTTTCTGTGCCAAAGTCATGAATCTTTAAAATGGAATACCGTGTTCATGCTCGTATACAATGGTGCTCTTATCGTCATGCATGGCATGACAGTGGATGGAACTATTGCTGTAAGATAAATTCACTTTAAAAAAAGTGAACAAAAGCAAGGACAACATGGTATTTATTTCGTTTGTGACATGACTTTTTCCTCACAAATCTCTCTTTTCTCTTCAAGCTTGAGAGGACCAACGACCCCTCCACTTTTTCTCTTCCCACTCCTTCACCCTCAAGTCTACACTGAACCAAACGGGAGTGACACCCTCTCATCCGTCTTCAACTACTGTACCACCTCCAGAACCAAAAATATGTAAGTGTTATCACATTTTTAAAGTGTAAATGCAAAAAATAGTCATATAGAGAGCTCATAAGTCTTTATTTCCAAGTTTAAGCGACGTTATGTCTAAATATTCCATAATTTATGATGGAGATCCCACATCGACTAGAGATGAGGACATTTCATTGTATATAAGTGGGTGCAAACCTCAATCCCATGAACCGGTTTTATGGGATTGAGTTAGGCTTAAAATCCACTTCGTAACAATTTATTCTTGAATGCAAACATTGTAATCCTATTTATCCTTAATTTAAAAGTAACAACTAAAGATATTAATTTCTAAAAATTATTTATTTTCTTTATATAAATTAGCATTTTCTGTACTGATAAGAGAACTGTTTTTAATATTTTCTTCAAAGTCTCTAATAATCTTTTTATTATGCATTTCTTGGTAATTATTTTTTTCTTGGATTTCGTTCTTTATTTATTAAGTAAGCGTTAAATAGATCTAAGCCTTTTAAAGATAGTCATATTCGAAATAATTAAAATATGGTGAGACCTAAATTATTTTATACGTAAAAAAAATTAAAATACATTTTATATCGTATAGAAAGAGAAAAATAGATGAAAAAACTCTTGAAAGAAAAAATATCAGCTTTGACTGTTAACAAAAATAAATTTACAGTGAAAAAAAAAATTAATGTTTATCATTTTACCCTTTTATTTTTCCTAAAAATTTAATGTACAAATCCTATAGAGTGGTTGGCAAATTAGGTCGGCTTGATACCTAAGATTTATCATCTAATATTACAATATTTGGTGGAAGGATGTAACCAAAAAGAAGAAGACAACCATGTACAAAATTAAATTAAAATTGAGTGAAAATTCTTTTATATACTTCTTTTAATTTGTTGCCCTTTAAGTAAATATACTCGTATTTTTTTAGAGTATAGAATATATGTTTGTATTTTTAAAATATATTGATTTTGATATATTAAAATTTTAATATATTTTAAAATATTAAAATCAATATATTTTAAATAAAAACACTAAAAATTCAGAATATATTTAAATTCAACTTTATACAATCTAAATTCTAATTCTTTAATTTTCATAGCTAAAACAGGTCGATAATTTCGGTAAGAAAAGGAAAGGGGTTCTCTAGAATGTTACTCAAAATATTAATTTTATAAGTTATGTTTCTTAGTACACTGACACATCACGGGTATTCTTGATTTTTCCAAAGTTTTAATTTGTGAGATTAATTTATTTATTCACCTGGACAACTTACCTGGCAATTGAGAATACTTTTTAATACATTTATTTTATAAAACATTAATTTTATGGATTAAATTTATTGACAACTATAAAATTTATAAGATAAAAGATGTATTTATTTTTAAATCAATGATGAAGTGATGTTACATTAATTTAGCCTAAAGTATTTTTTTATGTCTTAAAATTCAAAGTCTCTAAAAATTTGAAGTGATTCATGTTCCTATATTTACGAAATTTTAAAAGGATTTTAGTTCTTATAACATATTCAAACAAAAATTTCTAAATTTTTCATGTTTCGTTAGTCAGCTTCTGTCTTTAATCCTTTTTTGAATTAAAGTACTCTGACATTCAAGTCAGATGGATTCAAATTAAGCTATATTGTGAGTCAGAAGTTTATTATCTTACAAACTAAAGGTGTTCACCTATTTATAGTTTTTGTTTTGGACCTTTACCTAAAGAAAAGGTTAAGACAAGTTCAAGTAGGCTCATATCTTCTTAATCATGCTTTAAGAACATAATTAAATTATTTAGTCACTAATCGTTTTGGTGCAATTTTTACATATTTTCTTAATAGCTAACTACATACTCTAGTCAAAATACTCATGTTTCGTGAGGATTTCAATCTCTAATCGGTCACTTGGTAGTACACTCAGAATTTTGTAATCCTTGATGTAATTAAAGTTTTGTCAATTTTTTGCATACGGATAAAGTTGGTGAGCTAACTCAATGAAATTAATTAAATATTCCACCATATGCAATGCAAAAGAAAAATTAAAGTAGTGAAGACGTTAAAAAGGATCATTACCACTATAAACAATTAGTTTTCTTAACTTCTTTATGCAATCCAAAAGAAGAATTAAAGTAGTGAAGACGTTAAAAAGGATCCTTACCACTATAAACAATTACTTTTCTTAACTTCTTTCTCTCTTAAAAATTGTCCCATGAAGGGCTTGATGAGTTTCATAAGGCAACCAATTTAGGCATTAGTTGTATAGTGAAAATTTATGTAATTTCTTTGTTTCTTTCTATTTATGCTCATCACACATCACTTTTCTTCATATATATTATAGGAGATGTTTGAGTTTGACCCTTAAGTAGAATAAGAGAGATTTTATATGACTTGGAACATCATATGAAAAATATTTGTTATACAATCATTTTAACCTGAAGATCTATTAGGTGTATTAATTTCTATCAAAAGATCGTATTTGATATGAGAAAGAGACAATCATATCATATCTGATATGAGAAAAAGATGCTCATGTGAGATCGTCTAACAAACACTGAATACACAATGAAATCGTCTAATAGATGATCGTTGATAGTTAATCTATGAGACGTGTTTAATATAATCGTCTCATAATTCCATCAAAAGAATTTCAATTGAGGATTCTAAAAGGTTAAATTTTTATCTATGTATTTTATTATTGAAATTTTATTATATTTGTTTACCTTTTAAAATTTTAAATAATAATGTTGTCTATTTAATTATATCCTTATTTAGTTAATTATTAAGTATTTTATATATACATAAATATACTTTTAATATTGGGAGGTTAAAAAATAATATAAAAGAATATTAATTATCTTCTTAAATAAAGAAATAGAAAGAGTAAATATTTACTATCAGATCTAATACGTGCTACAGGTACTTAGAAACCATAATTTTTATTCAAAAAGTTATTTATATATTGATACTTTAAATATTCTATCCATGGTTTTCGATAAAAAAAGAAAAGTTATTTAACTAATACTTTTAAGGTACCCTTTACATTACTTAAAAAAATACCATTTTCGTAACCCAGCTATAAATAAAGTCTTCCTTCGAAATTCAATTATAGCCAATAAGAAAAACAATTAATGGATTTGTACTGGTAGGCTAAAACCGAGAGGTTTAGGCTGAGAACTAAACACTAAATACAACAAAGAGGATAGGTCGAGAACTAAACTAAATACAGCTAAGAGGTGATGGGCTAAAACCGAGAAGTTTAGACCGAAAGCGGAAAGGTTATACATAAGAGAATAAAACAAAATATAAATATTATTATAATATTTATATTATAATAATATAAGGCCCAATTGAGATTGAAACCTGCATGAGGGGGTGTGTAAATAATAAAAAAGTGTAGAAAGAAAGTCCAAAGTAAAGTGGAAAGCCCATTAAAGGAACCCTATAAATAGGAGGTCAGCGTAAGAAAAAGGTAAGAGTGATTTTTATCTGAAAAACGTTAAATTATTTCTGACTTTGGCATCGGAGCGACTTGCAGGTACACCCTCCCATCTGTGTGAAGGAGAAGCCGAGAGTACCCGCCGAGAGAAGAAGTCGAGAGTACCCACCAAGACAAGAAGCCGAGAGCATCCAGCCCAAGAGGAAACCGAGAGTCCAGCCCAAGACATCCAGCCCAAGAGGAAACCGAGAGTCCAGCCCAAGATCGGAAGACTTTTATAAGAGATCATCTTGTCAACTTGGTTTTATTGTTCTTGGTCCCTGTTGTAAGAACATTTTGGCGCCCACCGTGGGGCCGAGAAATAATTGTAAAAAGGTATAAGACAAGATGGATCAAAGAGAAGAACAAGGAGAGGAGCAAGCAGATAATGTTAGCATGCCAATGACAATGTTGATACAGCTACAGAAAAAGTTTGAGATGTTAAAAAAGAGTAATGAAGAAGAGCTAAGTGCGCTAAGAGCCGAAAATGCACGCATGAGGAGAAAGTTACAAGATGAGACAGTTTTAAATTCATCCTTTGAAACTGTACAGCTAAGAGCACAAGTCAATGAAAGGATTCATCATAATGAGAGTTCCCAAACAAAAAGAAGATTGCTCGGAGATTCTGAAGTTTTCACAGGGGCACCTTCAAGAAAACATCCCTTCTATGGTGTTATAGTTGATACTCCACTGCCTGACAATTGGAAAAATCTAACCATTGACAAATATGATGGAAGCACAGACCCTGACGAACATATCGCAGTATATACCACACAAATTAGTTTATATACATGGAACGATGCTGTTATGTGCAGGGTGTTCCCCACGACGTTGAAAGGTGCATCATTGAGTTGGTTCACACGTCTTCCACCCTTAAGTATAGACTGTTTTGATAAATTGGTGGAAAAGTTTGGGGCTTAGTTCGCAACCAGTCGTCCTCATCATCTAACCTCAATTGCCTTGGTAAATATAAGACAAGAGAAGGGAGAGTCATTGAGAATGTTCATGGAACGCTTCAGAAGAGTCGCCCTGGGAATTCAAAATCTCAGCCCAGAGGTTACCATGCATCATATGATAACAGCGTTGAAACCAGGACCATTCGCTGATAGTCTTTGCAAGAAACCTGCGACCAACTTGGATGAGTTAAGACAGCGAGCATCGAAATTCATGCAAATGGAAGAACTGAAAGAGTTTCGAAATCAGGCAAGGATTGATGGAGGTGAAAAGAGGGTGATAGAAAGAGAAAGTGGACCTATGGCTAGAAGAGCTAAAGATGAATTCAGAAGCCGAAAGTTCCAGCAATACACACCCTTGAATACAAACAGAACAAGAATCCTACAAGAAGCCATGGCGGCCGAGATAATACCACCACTTAGAAAAGCGAGAACACCGGAAAGGGCAGACCATACTAAACATTGTCAATATCATAAAAATCATGGTCATCATACAGAGGAATGTGTTGGGTTGAAAGATAGAATAGAGGAATTAATTCAAGTAGGGCAGTTGAAACGTTTTGTTCAAGGAGGAAATACAAGACTGAGGTTAAGTCCGGAGAGAGGATTGAGAGGGGGTGAAATAGGAGAGAGAAGGGTGGAGAGATTTGAAAGAAGAGAAAATAAAAGAATAGAAAAAAGAGATGATAGAAGAAGTGGGAGGCCGGAAGGAAGAAATGATAGAACTTACCAAAACACACAGTCAGTAAGGCGAAGTAGGGAGCGAAGTTTGGGGAGGCCTGTCAGGGGGTTTATCAACACAATTTCAGGTGGTTTCTCTGGAAAAGAATCCTCATCAGCAAGGAAACAACATTGGAGAAGTATCAGAACCATTAATCATATTTTCAAAAGAAGAACTTTGCCACCAATGCTTTTTACAGATGAGGATTTTCAAGAGATTGATCCTGATCACGACGACCCTATGGTGATAACAGTAGAAATAGTCGAATATGCCGTCATGAAAACCTTGGTTGATCAGGGGAGTTCAGTTGATATCTTATTTTGGGATACTTTCAAAAGGTTGCATTTAAAAGAAGAAGACATTGTACCTTTCCGAGAACAAATCATTGGCTTCTCGGGGGAGAGAGTTAGCACGAAAGGGTATGTTGATTTGATAACTACATTTGGAAGAGGCAATAAAACTAAAAAGATCAAAATCGGATATTTGGTGGTGGATGCTTCTACGTCATATAATGTGTTGTTGGGGCGGTCTTCTTTGAACAAGTTGGGGGCAATAGTTTCAACACCACACTTAGCCATGAAATTTCCAACGGAGAAGGGGGAAATATCAACAGTCTATGTTAATCAAAAAGATGCTCAACAGCAGGTTTGAAGATGAATTTGAAAGCAAACAAAGATAATGAAAGAATGGTGGCAATGGCAGATTTGGACCCAAGATTAAATGACGAAAGGTTAGAACCAAAAGAAGCAATGCACTTATATAAGTGGAAGTTTTCCCGAAGAATTGTTGAACAAACTCATCACACTATTACGAAACAACAAAGACTTATTTGCTTGGAAGCCATCTGATATACCTGGAATCGTTCCGGAGGTAATTTGTCACAAACTGTCTGTGTGTCGAGAAGCGAGACCGGTATCTCAAAAACGAAGGAAGTTGGGTGAAGAAAGGCGAAAGGCGGCAATTGAAGAAACCGAGAAGTTGATGCAAGCTGGTTTCATTAAGGAAGCTCAATACACGACATGGTTATCCAATGTCGTACTGGTCAAAAAACCGAATGGAAAATGGAGAATGTGTACAGACTATACAGACCTGAATAAAGCTTGCCCGAAAGATACATATCCATTACCCAACATAGACCGATTGGTGGATGGGGCGTCTGGACAAGAAATGATGA
>Ga0123341_1000401_pt1 | contig 25478 bp, 17 predicted proteins | sample Turbeapinknodule_FD_89959 | JGI IMG/M metagenome (GOLD analysis project Ga0123341, IMG submission 89959) | Root nodule microbial communities of legume samples collected from Mexico - Turtle bean Mexico pink nodule | ecosystem: Host-associated > Plants > Roots > Nodule | place: Mexico: Nepantla...
CATATATATTATTAATTTTTATTATTTTAACAAAAATATGTAATAAGAATTTCTATGACTTTGTTAATTTCTTTAATTTTCATAACAATTACCTGGATGTAAGAAAATATTTAAAATTGGAAGAAAGAATTTTGTTTTATCCTATATTAGAAAATGAGTTTAAAGTGTAAGTTATCTTTACAAAATTTATTTGTAAGGTAAAATTTATCTATACTTATATATTATAAATTGGTATAGTATTTAATTGTTATGCGTGATAACACATATTAACATATAACTAATTTAGTTATATCAATTACTTTGATTTTTCTTATATATATATATATGTTTGCTTCTCTCTTTTGTATGATAATTTTTATGATACCGTTTTCTGCAATACAATTTTTGCTTCTATCCTTCTTACATGATATTTAGAGATACCATGACTTTCACCATTTTTTCTCTCACCCATAACTTTGAAATTTCTTCCATTGTTTTCTCCTCTCTCCCACATGTCTTAAACACACCTATTTCTCTTAAAAAACTGTTTACAATTTTTTAATATGGTAACGACAAGTGTTTCTCACTTTTAAAGGTCTAGAACTATTCAAATTCTTGGAAGGCTACTTTCTCTAGTCAAATATCTTACCAGTATTGATGCTCTTCATGATATCATCGATCAAGAATTCAACTATGAGCAACAAGATCAACTCTTGGTTGTGTGACTTCTTGCTTTTATGGACTCATCCATTCTCACTCAAATGATAGGTCTCTCTTATTCTTTTGAAACATGGAATAAATTGCATGTATACATCATGTTTCTTGGTCAAGAGTTAAGGTGAAGAAATTAAAGCTTCAATTATGTACACCTAAAAAGGATAAGAATGTTACCACTTATCTTCTTGACATCAAGAAGATTGTTGATAGCTTAACTGCTATTGGTCACCTATCACGACAAAAGATTACATTGAAGCCATCTTGGATGGTCTTTCTAAAGACTATGATATTTTTATCACATATATTCTTATATACACATATTCCTACACGATTGAAGGGATTGAAACATTGTTGTTGTCTCATGAAGAAAGACTGCAATTGCTATCAACAATACCCATATTTTTGGATCTGCAAATTTTGTTCCCAAATTCAAAAATAAATTTTCTCAAAATAAGCAATAGATAGAAATACAAAAATCATTTTCAAAGTCAAAATCATTGGTTCAATGAAACTAAGAACTCAAAAAGGACTTCTTGAAACAATTTCATTATAATCTTTGCTACGCATAAGGACACAATGCATATCGTTTTTAGAGGAACTCTTAAAGATTATATATTTTTCAGCATTTTCAACAACCTACTATTTTCATTGTTAATAATGCATCTCTTACTTCTACTTTGTCTTTATGACATTCTCGTCTTGGACATGTTTCATACCAAACTGCTAAAAAGGTTTTAACAAATAACAATATTGTTTAATTTAGTAAAAAAATCGCATCTTTAATGTTTTGTATGACATTTGTGTAAGAGACAAGATGCATCAATTACTTTTTTAGAAAGTTTTATACAATTTATCATAATCCCTTATAATTAGTTTACATTTTACATTTAGGACACTACTCCTCTGACTAACACAAGTGTGATATAATGAGAGTAGAGAAATATCATATATTTTTAGGTGAAATTATTTTCAAGGAATGATATTTATACATATAGATTAAAAAAAATCACAATTTATAAAATTTATTCAATAAAAATAATTCATTGAAATTTGTATGATTTTAGATGTTAATGATTCTTTCTTAATATTTTAAAATGTCATATTGAATACCAAAAACTTTTTTTAATAGAAAAAATCTTTTAAAATATCACTTGAATACATCTATTTAGTTTTCCTACAATCTTATTCTTGATGTGCAAAATTGAGAATGTCATACAAATCATAAGTGATGTTGTTGCATGTCTAATTCATTCTCACAAAATCAATCTCCTCAACTTATAAGGTGAATATTACCCATTTATAAATTAACCATATTTCTAGTTCATATGAAATTTCAATTCACATCCTTGAATGTAAATAATAAATAATAAAAATGGAAAAAAAAAAATGGAAAAAAAAAAACGCCGTCTGTGGGAATCGAACCCACGACCACGTGGTTAAAAGCCACGCGCTCTACCAGCTGAGCGATGAGCTAAGACGGCTTTATATTATATATTTGTTTTGTTACAAAATAAAGGAACTTCTCACTCGTGTATGTATTTTTGTCTCCCACCTCTCGAATTCGAATTCGCACAACCTGGATCAACAATGGCGGAAATATCCGATTCTCCATCAACTTCAAAACCTGTAGAAGAAAACACGCAAACCCACGCGCCACAAATCGACTCCAAAACCACGCGAAACACAAAACCTGGAGTCAAACGCCTCATTATCAGTGTTTCTGTGCTCATCTCTTTCATCCTAGGTCCTTTTCTCCCCCTCTCTCTCTCTCTCACTTATCTTCAAATATTTATTATTTATTTATTTATTAATTTTTTGTTGTCGTTGTTGCAGGTTTTCCTCTTCTGTGGAAATCCATCGAAATCTACCGGGCGCCCCTCCCTTTCGATCGAATCGACTCCTTCTCGTCCCAAGTCGAATCGACTCCCCTGTCCTTCCCATGCCGCTTTCAAGCCGTTTTCATCGGTTTCGATTTCAAGGCTTCGCGCCGGGAGGTGGGAGCGGCGATCACGAGGAAAATGTCGGACCTAGGTCGCGGCGGTTGCGGAGGAAATTACTCCGTCGCCGTGGAAATGGGTGATGTTAGTGCGTTCGAGTTTGGTGGGAAGTTGCGGAGTGATGACGAGGAATCTGATGAGTTGGTGAGGAGTGTAGTGAATGAGTATGGAGGAGGGCATGCTTACAGCGTTGTGGTGGTGAATGAAGAGGGGGAGGTGAGGAGTGTGGTGGGGAAGTATCGGCACGCGTGGATCGTGGGGCGTGTAGAGGAGGAGGAGGCGGTGTTGCGTGTGGCTGAGATCTTTGTTAAGGTTTTTGTTAATGGAGGGGACGAGGAGGGTTCAGTTCGCAGTGAGTTTATGCCTGTTGGTGCTGATGGGAGGATTGTTCTGTCTTTCAGTTTGCTCAATGCAGACCCTCGAGATTGGATATATGATTGGTATGAATTGTGAAATGGAATTTTGCTCAGATTAGTATCAAATGTGAAATGAAATGATTGAGGCTTTGTTTCTGTTTTATAAAGAATTTATGTGTGATTTGATTCATTATAAGTAAGGTGCAGCTTGTATTGCATTGTTGCTTGGAAGTTTTGTTTTATACAAATTAGTTTTTGAGAGATGAGATTATTTGCAAGTTGATGGCTTAGTAGGAAAACTTGTGATCATGCTAACACTTTTGGGGATCAGTTCTATAGATTTGCATTTTCATGAATCAGTAACCACCCTATTATAATTGTAAGATATATACTTACGAAAGTTGAGGCAGGTACAGAATGCACCTGCTTCAACTAGTGCCAGAGTTGGTGATTTTATGATTGGGTAAAGACAAAGATTAACCATGCGATGTTAAATATTCACTGAACCTGTTATATAATGTAGGTCCTATCATCTATTATCAGGATTGTTTGAATCTTTTGAATTGTACCAATTTGAAGTTTTTGTGATGATCATATTGTAGGAATTTTCGTGAAATTGATGAGACTTTTTTACAACCCGTGATTGAGGCTTTACAACCTATAGCAAACATCAGTGTTGAAAGCCAGGTGAAATCTCGTAAATGTAACAATTGTTACAAGTCATTGGATCCCACAGATGAAATGATTTATTGTTCCTCCCGTTTTGCAGGTTTTATACCATACGCCAAAGTCTTCATTTTCTTACTGGGATGATAAGCATGACAGCCACATATTTACAACCAAGGATCTTCCTTTCTTTGTATGTTCATCTATGACTTTGAATTGTGATTTATAATATTTAGTTTATTTTGAAAACAATTACCATGTTTTTAGGTCTAACTTGTAACTCAACTAACTTATTAGCATGATGATGTAATGTAACTTCCCCCCCTATGCACATGACATATTAGCACGATGTTCAGCTGATAAAATGATGGTATATTGGTCATTCAGAGGTTTTTCTTATCTTTTTATGTATGAGTTCTCTTAGATTTGTTCTAGTTATATACTTTTTTTATGGAAACCTGCTATCTGTTCTTTTTTTATCTTTCTCATCATAGTTTTTTCAATGTTTCACATATCTGGTGGGATGCTTTAATGGTATATTTATGACATGAATATTCTAACTGAAACAGGTGAATTCAAATGAGTGGCACTTAGATACTTCTGTTGCAGCAGGAGGAAGGTCAAAAGTATTGCAACTTGTGGTGTATATTACTTGATCCTAAATTTATTTACATTTTGATTGCCACAATTTACGGTATGTAGTCTTTAGTACTAGGTGGGTTGGGGGGGTGTGTGTGGAGAATGAAATTACTTCTCAAGTGTCTGATTCCAGCTAGTTTATTAAAGACAGCTTACATTTTAAGCTTTCTTTATGTTAGGTATATACCATCTGCAAAGGAGTGTCCTCTTCAACTGAAGCTTCCAAATGGAGATATCTCTAAAACTAATGGCTTTATATCTCCGGTTATTCATCTTACCTTAAAAAATTTCCTTATAATCTTTTATAAAGTTACAAAGTCTGTTAATATTATGAAGCACTTATTCTGGAATGTTGCAGATGTGGGGAGGTGTTGTTGTCTGGAATCCCCAAAGCTGTATAAAAGATTTGGAAAGCAAGGATCCAGTTAGAATTACAATTTCTCGCCAGGTTTGTCTTATATTCATTAGTTGGCTATGTTGTTGACAATAATTTCTTCTCATTGTTACTTTTATACACAAGCATCTTGTAACTTTTTATTTCATGTGTGATTCACTGATACACTCGCAGCCCTGATTTGCTTCTAAGTAATAATTGATAGATTATCATTCTAAGGAACTTCATTTCAGCAATTTGGAAAATAATTTTTTCTTTTTTATAAAATAAAGAATTTAATGCCAGTTATGTATGCAGATGTACTTTGTGCATGTTTGGAAATTGCTTAGTTTTAGTTAATATTCATTTAAAAAATATATGCTCATGAACTGGCGAAACATAGCAACTATTCATTCATATTAAGCTAATCTTGACGTGATTTTTATAGTCCCAGTGTTGTAGATTATCATTATTCTCTTGCCAAACATTGAAGCATGCCTATTCTGGAACAGGATCTCCAAATGCTTTTTGAAGTTCTCATGGGGCAGCTGCGGCAACTCCTTGGTCTGAAGTCTGATAACCTTTATGTTGGTGAGTCAGGCACATCCATTCTCCTAGGCAGTGAAAGGGGTTTCACAGAATGGTGAGAATAGTAGTCCTTGTTCTACCCTTTTAAAATTACTAATTGCATGTTTTATGTAGTTATTTTCTTCCGTTCAAAAGGAAAGAACCAAGAATATGTTGGTTGAATTGAAACAATGTGTTTCAAATAGACAGTGGAGTCTGTTTATATAGAATAATTACAATTAATCATAGAACATTTTGTTCCTATAATCCCAATATCAATCCAATTAATCCTAGGACATTTTGTTCCTATAATCCCAATATAAACATAACTGTACAAATAATAATAATAATAATAAAAAGATAATATGAAACCAACGAGAAAACAAAAGGGGGGAGACCGTTTTGATATTCAGTTTGAGGAAGGATATTGACCTCACACTCAAGAAAGATGAGTGATAAATCATGGGGTTGATCACTACAGGTTATCCTGATAACATCAAATCTGGGTTCTTATAACTCAGAACTCCATAAAATTGTTACAAAGAGAAAACTTAATTTTCTTTTAGATTTCATATATTTCTCATTATATTACAAGTGCATCCTTTTATATTTCTTCACTAAGTAATCTTTAATATCCACTAGCAATTAACTCCCACTAGTGCGGCCTTTAATTCCCATTGTGCATCATTATTTCCCACCATGAGAAACATGAATGGTTCACTTTGAAGTTTTTTTTTTATCTTATCAGCTGACCATTCAACCTTTTAATTAAAACATAATAAAAGTTATAAAGAAAATCCAAAATTATATTGACCCCTCTACATCATATCATTTCCTCCTTCTTCAAGGAAATTCATCCTCAAATGTCATGAGTACACTTCCACCAAGAGAATCATAATACCCGGATCAAAGATCATCCTTTTATTAGTTTTCCATTCTAGAACTAGAATCCTTGCAAACACTATTGATTTTAATTGATACCATATGATGTGTTGTTGAGACATATCGTGAAAAACTGTTCCTCACATTATTGAATGGACAAAACAACAATATCTACTCAATCATAAAAACATCTTTATTATTATTTTTTCCTTCCTCTTTGTTGGTCACTTCTTTTCGTTTATTTCTCCTTTTCTCTTTTCTTCTATATCTTTTTTATTGAATTTCTTTTTCTCTGAACTCCTCTTTAATTTTTTTTTCTTCACTAATTTTCTTTTGTACTAGTTCTCTAATTTTCTTTTTCTCCATCTCTATCATCCCAATTACAAAATCATCAATAAACAATTTGTGATATGCATTGAGTTGAGGAGTAACTTTAGCACCGGTACCTGCCATAAGTCCAAAATATAAAAATAAAAATAAAAATAAATTGAAAGTAAAAAGAAATCTTACTGAATATCAAGTGTGGATTCTCTAATACTAACGATGAGAAAAAGGAAGGGGTGTGTTCTTATATCTAGTTTGGGAAAGGATATTGATGCCACACTCAAGAAAGAATGATAGGTCACGAGGTTGTTTGTCACATGTTACCCTGGTAAAATCAAATATGGGTTCTTATAACTCAGAACTCCATAAAGTTCTCACAGAAAAAAACTCAATTTTTGAAAATTCATATATCTTCCATTATATTACAAGTGCATCCTTTTATAGGATGAATTAGGTAAGACTCTCTAAATTCCACATTAATTCTTACTAAGTTATCTTTAATAACCACTAGTAATTAACTTTAACTCATACCAATGCTACCTTCAATTCCCACTATATGCATAATTATTTCCCACCATGAAAAACATGAATGATTCATTTTGAGGTTTTTTTTATCTTCTCATCTGACCATTCAACCTTAATTAGAAACATAATAAAATTTATAAAGAAATTCAAAATTATATTTACTTCTCTAGATCATATTAGAAACTGATCCTACTTTGATTCTTTACCGTCACTCTCAAACTGGAGAAAATAAATCATTCACTCCCTCTATCCTTTTTGGTTGGTTGTGTTACTATACTTTCATTCTTCTAAAATGATGGCCTAGTGCTGGCATTTGTTCACTCTAGCGCACCATATTGGCCAGATCAATGCTTTATTTTCCTTCTTACTTTCAACATGAAATAAGTGAGACTTCTCTTTGTTTTGTCAAATCTATAGTTTAAAACCATCAGATTAAGCGCTATACATCATTCATATGATATATTTAAGCTATCTTTTGATGCGTCTTTGAATCATATGATTCACTTCACATGTTATTTATTGTAATTAAAAAAATAGCATAATAATCTACTATATGAATCATGATCTGATAACCTTGTATTGTCCATTAAATAGATGAACCCTAGAACACATGGTATTGGTTGATGCCACTAAAGCAACACATTTAGTTTGAAATGGTGGTAGAACGGAAAATTTGTTACATTTATGTTGTATGCATGTGGCTAAGAGGCCTAAGCTATTTATATAATTTATTTTCTCATGTAATGAATAGATCACCATGAAGTTGTTTTTGTGGGGAATTGTGTGTAGGGAGTTGGATGTTTTGTCTCGGAAGCATATATGCTTTAATCTTCTTTCATGTGCTACAACACTTGGATCGCTTTCTAGATTGGTATGTTTGTGAATTAAGTTTCTTCATCTGTCTGTTTTGGCTGGCTACTGTCTAATATTATCGAACTTTCATTTTCTGCAGGTACAGTCATTGCCAAGGATGATTATCATGGATGAGATTGGAAAACAGGTGATTTGTTGGTCTACATGCTTGACCTTTGCTTGTTAGACTTATGTTGGATGATACTACACGAAGAAGTGTATGAGAAACGAACTTGAGAGATCTTTAATTCAGATTCATATACATTAGGATTGGTGGCTTAAAAAAGAACCTCAAGGAAAGATAAAAAGGAAAACATGATAGAGTTTATTCATAGGATTTTAGGTTGCATATAGATTGAACACAAAACACCTTTTGTTTAGAAAACAATATAAACTATTCTAACATCCCCCTCAAGTTGAAACATACACATTGTATGTTCCAAGCTTGGATCATGTAAATTGAATCCCTCATCATCTTAAGGATTTTGTCAAAATGTCTGCAAGTTGATCATTAAAGCCAACAAGCACAGTGTAAATTTACTTGGATAACAACTTTTCTCTAATACAAGGATAGTCAATGTCCGTGTATTTAGTTCTCTCTTGAAACACAGGGTTAAAAGCAATGTGAAGAGCTGCTTGATTATCTGAATACATCCTCATTTGTTCTAGCAACTACATTCTGATTTTTACTCATAAGACCTCAATTCTTGGATAAAATTTTTATCTACACAAGTTCATGAGTGAGTGGCGCCATTGTCCAGTTTTCATCTTCATCACTTGTTCTAGCAACTACATTCTGTTTTTTACTTTTCAAAGAAGCAATATTCCCTCTAATGAAAAATGATATCCAGTAGTGGAACGTTTGTCTGTAGAAGATCCTGTCTAATCAACTTCACAAAACCTAGATATTTGGGTACTTCCTTTATCTTCATATAGCAGACCTTGTTCTGGTGTCTTTTTGAGGTATCTAAGAATGCAAAAGACAACATTCTAGTGATCAATGCGAGGAACATGCATAAACTGACTAATCCCATCAATTTCAAAAGATAGGTCAGACCTAATAATAGTGAGATAAATAAGTTTTCTGATAAGTCTTGTATATATCTCTGGATATGAGAAGGGCTTACGTTGTTTTGCCATTAATTCTTGATTTGGATCCATAGGACCATCCACAAGTATACAATCAATCATGTCTCTTTCTTTCAATAGATCTAGCTTATATATCCTTTGAGAAATCACAATACCTTTTGATTGAGTCACTTCAATGCCTAGAAAATATTTGGGACACCTTAGATCTTTGTTTTGAAAGTTACTGCACAAATGTTGCTTTAGTTGAGCAACTTTAGTTTCATCATTTCTTGTGATAACTATGTCCTCAACATACACAATTAAGTAAACACATTTTCCAGGAGATGTATGACAATAAAAAACTAAATAATATGCTTTGTTGTGTTTCAAACCAAAGATTTGAACAATATGACTAAACTTTTTAGACCAAGCACGTGGGGACTGTTTGAAACCTTGGAGGTAATCTCAATCTGCAAAGCAACCCAGACTCTCCTTGAGCAACGAATGTAGGAATTTGCTCCATGTAGATGTCCTCATCCAGATCATCATGAAGGAAAACAAAAACATTCTTAATATCTAATTGATGAAGAGGGTAATGTCAAAGAGTTGCCATAGAAAAAAAGAACAATAGTAATTTTTGATGTAGGAGAAATACTCGTCACCATTTGCTATATAGGAGACATTTGAGAATATCCTTTGGTCGCCAACCTAGTTCTAAGGCAATCAATCTCACTATATGGCCCCACCTAAAGGGCATACATCCATCAACAGCCAATTGTCTTCTGCTAGGTAGTAGAGAAACAAAGTCCCATATGTTCAAGAGTCTGCATTTCAACAATCATGGCTTGTTGCCATCTAGGATCAAAATCTAGATTCACAACTCGCAAAATCATGACCATAAAGGATTTGAATGTCATTTGTAAAGATGCTGAGGCTTCTTCCTAAAGGATTTGCCTGTTTTGAATATTATGAGGGTCCCTAATATATTGGGTTCCACAAATTTCTTAGCAGAGCACAAAGTTGGAAGTCTAGCTTCTAATTGTTCAACACTTTCTGATGATATTTCACCGTTGTCTTTTTCCCAGTGATCATGAAAACGTGGCTAAGAAACCAAAGCTCAAGAAATGAAGAAAATAAATAATTTTTATTAAGTTTTTCCGAAGTAATTGTGGGAGACCCAGGAAACGAGTAGGTAGGTCCAGTACATAGACATTCCACAACTCCAACAGTCATGGTGACCAGAAACGAAAAACCAAAAAAGGTTTAGAGAATAAAGTCCTCTAGGGTTCAAGAGAACATGTACATAAACAAATGACGAAAAGGTAAGTAGGAAGGTTGAAAGAGGAACAAAAGAAGTCAGTGCAAATGACGGGGATGGCGCAATGGTGTTTCGGTGACAGGAAGGAAGTGTGTGGGTGACATGTGCTTGACTAAGATGCAAAGAGAAGCCGTGCCTGATAGTGTGAGGAAGAACCAGCCTTCTCAACTGGTCGGATTGGGCGTTGCACGAAGAGACATTTCAGATCTGGTGGTTGTTAGAGAAAAAGATGCTGTCCAGTGACAATGTCAGTGGATGATGTTAACTCATTGAACAATACAAGCAGAGTGGGAACAACTCGCTCTTACTTGAAGGAGTATATGCGAAAAAGAACTTGAGAGATGTTAAATATCTCTTTTGGTTCAGATTCATATGTTTATAAGGATCAGTGACTTTCAACATAAGCTTAAGGAAAGAGAAAAAGGGAAATGTGATGAAGTTTGTCCCAAGGATTCTAGGTCATAGAAGATGCGACACAACACTTTGCTTAGAAAATCATATAAATTATTATAACAGTATTATTAATGATGCCATTCATATGCTAATAGCTGATAGGGCGATGAGGTGTTGCCTTTAATGCATGTACCTAAGTGCATGAGGAACTCACGCTTTAAAGCTAGCTTTTAAAGGGGAAGAACCAAACACTTCATTTCTCCTCTGAACATCCCATACTACTGATAGGGTGTTGAAGTTTGACTTTAGTGCATGTTATTAATAAGCACCTAAGTACTTGGGGAACCCATCCTTGAAGCTAAGTAAGGAGAACCTGAACTTAAATACTCTACTGAACATCCAATATTACTCAGTATGAGACTTAAACACCTATGATTCTAAAATCCCTATCATAGCATCGACCTTGAGAGCTAACATCTTGACAATTCACACTTCATAGCGCTTCACTCAACCATTTTGTTGGTCAAAACCCTCCACCTACAACCCAGCTCTTCTAATACCAATTGATAAACACCTAAGCACTCGGGGAATTCACCCTTAACTTAAAAACTAGTTGTTAAGAAGGGGAAACCAAATACTTGAATACTCCACTGAATGTCCCATACTACTCGATTAGGGTTAGACACTCCATAATATTCAAATCCATATCAGTTAATGTTCATTTTAGGTAAAATAATGTTTTCTCCTTTTGCATTTTAGTTGTGAAAATTTTTAAGTTATGATATTTTATTTTAGATTTTTGGTCAGAAAATGACAATTAATTTTCAGCTGTAGTAATAAATTTGTTGTATATTAACACTTTGCCTGATGAAGTGATATAAAAATGTTGTCATCATCTTTAATTTCCAAATTATACGGTTTCTCAATATTTTATGGTCTTGGAGCAGGTGAAGTTTTCTCTTGAGGCAGCAAAATATGCTCAAAGTAATGCATCTATTGGAATATATGATGCTTCAGCTGGTATGCTTTTCATAGACTTTATGATAATTTCAAAAGCTTGTTACCGACCTTGGTGAAGATTTACTACCTGATTTCTGCTACTAACATATGGTTAATCTCTTCTCTTATCAGTATCATCAAGGCAATCGAGATCTCTGGCCGAGGATGCCTTTTTTCACCCTTCAATTATGTCCATAAGCTATTATTCTTTTGAGCATTGTTTTGCCATCTATTCGGTTTGTCCTTGAACTCTTCCCTATAGTCTGGCTTCTGTGGATTGATAAAACTTGACCTTTGGATGATTGCTTCTTATTGGTGGTCGTCTTTACCTTTTGGCATGCATCCTTAGGGAATGTAGGTTATGCATCTGAAATGATTCTTGTTTAATTTGTCAATTTTTTTATCACAAAGACTGAAATGAATTAAGATATTGAAAGAACCGTGGTGCCCATAAAAAGTTTAGCCTTTACGTTGTTCTTTAAGCATGTCTAAATTCTTTTTGGCTTGTTTTGCCAACCTCTTAATGTTTGTTGTTACTGCCTCTGCTGCTGAACGAGATCAATTAGTTGAGAAAATTTTAAGCATCAATTGAATACTTCTATTTTTGCAGCCATTTTTTCTGCCAGTTATTATGCATGTCCTCCTAGCTGCTTTACGAGAATGGAAGAGGTACAAACAAGAAAGTAGAAAGTACTTAGCAGCGAAGGCGAAAGCAAAAGTTTCATAATCCTCTTGACCAGAGATGGCAAGATGAAGGAAGTTTCATGGTGGTTGGGGCCTAGCATGTGGTAGAGCACCTCAGTAGAGCCTCCTTCCTCTCTTCCCAAGATCTGCTATATGTGAATTTTGTTGAAAATGACAATATTGACATGACACTTACGGGACAAATCACATTATTGGAGCAAGGTAATGTTGACACGGCGGCTTTTGGTTGTACCATAGTTGAGTAGATTGAGGGGAAAAAAGGCACTTTACTCAAAATTCACACTTCAGAAAAGTCTATCTTCATTCTACTATTGTGAATGAAAAACGATACTTTTGATTTGACTAGATTTTGCTGAATTGTGCTTATTATTGTATGTGATTTCTTAATGGAATATTTGATATTTGTATCCATTGTGATTTTATTTTTCACATGTCTCCTTACTGAACCAGTACAACCTTATTAGTGGAGCAAAAAATATGGAGATATACGAGGGAATTTTATTATCTATGTTGTCTTTTGCGGGAACTGCACATATACGAGAATACACTGATAAATAAAAAGTAGATTCCTTTAATGTTAAATTTTCATATGATGGCGGCGTTACAAGATTTAGTATCCATCTTTGCATTTAAAGGCCCTGGTTCCTCCATTAAAGGTATCAATTGAGCAGAGAGAGACGCTGGTGTTAGAGTCATTATATTTGTGCAAACGATAAACTCTAATGCTTCGCATAAACTTTAATAAACAAAATACAGCCCAGAGAGGTTACAATTACATTGAACGCTAACACAGAACAGGCATCTAAATTTTTAAACCAACTGTATGAATCTTAACACAAGACCCAGAAAAACACCTAACATTAATGTACATTTTGGTCGCACATAAATTGAAGGATGGAAGAAGGGGCAATTCTTATTGCACTTCCATGCGTTCCTCTGCAGATAGAAGAAGTGAAATGTAATTTTACGTTTTTTTCATCTTCTCCATTAGCACTTTCCTCCCCTTCTTCGCTGCAACATCTCCTACCTCCAACTTTTAGTGTCATAGTCGCAGTAGCCTCCACTTCTAGTGTCAGCGTTGCAGTAGTTTTTCGCCTTCATCGTTTAAATATAAAAAAAAAAATATTTTGGATTGTATAATTAGAATAGAAAATAATTTAGTATTTTAAATTGTATGATTTGGAATAAAAAAAATTTAGTATTTCGGATTTCACAATCCATAATACAAATTAATAAAAAATACAAAAAAATACAATGTATTTCAGATTATAATATGTAATGCAAACCAAAATTTATATTATGAATTGTGGAATCTAGAATATAAATTTGTATTTAGATCACAAAATTTGAAATATAAATTTTGTATTTAAATTCTACAATTCTACACTTTAAAATATAAATTTTTTATATTTTAGATTGTAAATTTCGAAATATAAAACTTCTATTTCAAAAATTTGGAATGAACAACTTTTTGGTATTTTTGAAAATATGGGGTGTTAGAGGAAACTATATAGTTTTTAAGAGTAAAAAATAAGGTATAAGACCTATTCGTATTCTTTATCACTTTAAATTCTTTTATATATTTTTCTTTATTTGTTTGTCTTCAATCTAACATTTTTCATTTTTATTTTAGTTCTCCCATATTTTATTTATTTATTTTCATCTATAGATGAGTTGAGGCAAGGGACTGCAGAGAATACTATCAACCGGTAGATTCTATTTAAAACAGAGATGCAAATCTTGTATATCCCATTCTTTGTTCTAGGAGTAACACTAAGTAATTTGACACGTCATTAAAATATGAAAAAATAGTATTAAATTAAGAAGAAAATACCATAAATTTAAATGATTCTTTTACATATTGAAATCTCATTATTGTGCCTGCTTTGTTCCCTGTCAAATTCAACAGTATCGAAGGTTATTGTTTCATGCCACTGTCCCAAAGGTTTCCAATATTATTCATGTTTATTACAGGCATGGTTTTTTAGGCATTAAGAAGTGATCTTTGTGCTTGTTTACTCTTTAAGAGATTCATTAATAATTCAGCATCTTTACATTCAATCAATTCTAAGTTTCCAATGTAAAAATTAAACTAAGTTTATCAAATCCACCAATTTCCTCTCCTAAATAACCCTAAATCTGACTCCTCTTTGATGGCTATTACATCTCTTATAGAAGATGACAAGTATTTTTACTCATGTGGCAAATTCCTTCCTTACTCAAATTAAATGACACAATTTCTTGGCAACCCATTTTTTAAGTGTATCTACTTTTTTCTTATTATCACATCATTCTTCTTTCTTACACTAAATCCATTTTTAAAAGAATGTGTTTGATATAAGTTATAAGTTTCATCTTTATTATACACAACTCAGACACAAATAATATTTTTTTAGCTCATCAATTTTGAGTAGATAACATTTCTTAAGCTCCTTATCCTCCTTATACAACTTTTTTAAATCACTGTTTGAGAAAAAGTATTTTGAGCATATCTACTTTTTCTTGTTATCATAATACAGTTCCTTCCCTTCCTCACACTAAATCCCATTTAAAACTAATTATCACTATGATTGATTACAAACTTTTCAATTTTAAAATTTCTTTCTTCGCATTAAATGACACAATATTTTATGTATCTCATTTTTTAACATTTTCTTTCATATGTAACTTCATCTTAAAGTTTCATTATCTTAAATCTCTTATGTGAAGCATATCTTTTTATTTATTTATTTATTTTTTTATCATAATACAACTCCTTCTCCTTTCTTACCCTAAACCCCATTTTAAATGGATGTGTTTGATACAAGTTATAAGTTTCAGCATAATTTTTTTTAAGTATTTTTTTATTTCTACAATTTATCTACATGATTGGAACGGTATTGGTATACTATATCTAAAGTGTTTTTGGATTTACTATAAATTATCAAAATCCAAAACCTACAGTTTTACAAAATTTTAAATCTTAATCAACATGTTGATTTCCATGTCATGTTAGTTCACCTAATCATGAAAAAAATAGATACTAATCATGGAAATTCTTATTAAATCTTATTATTTTGCACTCTATTGTTAAATTTTAACCAAAAAAAAAAAACACTGATCACAAGTTCAATTTATTCTACTCTAACAGAGATGTGAGATCTACTATTGAAAATAAAATGGTTTGACCTTCTGGAAAAGGAAGGTTTCAGATGAAACTGGCATAGCATTTATGTTTCTTTATGGTTTCAAATAGTAACATGATGTAGTGAAATAAAGTGTAACCAAAGTATATAATATACATTCAATAAATAAATGTTACTAAATATGTGCAATAGAGTTGAGAGTTACACAATAAATGTATGAACAAATAATCAAAACATATTTTGTGTAAAGAAGTATTATTACATAACTCCAGGTAAGTTAGCAACGTATAGAGGAATAAGTGTAAGTTAACTAAGAGTAATTAATATTAGAAAACGAATTTACTAACCAATGAGCAAACTTAATATATAAGTGGCTAAAATGTTGGTTGGTGTTGTATGTTAGAAAAAGTTGAATTGTTGATTAGTGATATTGTGTAGAATGGGTAAGATTGAACTAGTAGAGAAAATTGTAATTGTTCCTGAGCAACCTACACCACGCAAGAGAATGTTCTTGTCAAACATTGATTTGTCTCTTGTTGTTTACCAAGACTCTGCCTCTTTTTTTGACCCTCCAAGCACCCAAATGAGTTTCAGTGAGATTTGTAACAAATTATACACCGCACTTAGTAAAATGCTTATGCAATATGACTTTATGGCTGGTAGACTGGTGCCAAGTTTGGAAGAGACTCAGAGATTTGAAATTGACTGCAATGGTGCTGGCATTGTGGTTGCAGCTGCAAGAACTGACAGAAAATTGAGTGATTTTGGTGTGATTTCTGCACCTAATCCAGAGTTGAAGGAATTAGTTGTGTTCCTGCATGAAGGGTGTGACCAAGAAACTGATCTCAAAGAAAAACCCCTTGCATCCTTACAGGTTAAGGCTCCTCTTAGTTCTTTCAAACTCATGTTTTCAAGATTGAATGTTTTTAACCCTTGTATTCATTTTTTGTTTCTTTTGATTCTCTTATTATTTTTTTTTTATCTGTTTGCACTCTTAATTTCCATGCATTTTAGTCTTCACATTTGATTCTCTTAATGTTTTTTTATCTGTCTGTACTCTTAATTTCCATGCCTTTTTAGTCTTTAATGTGAATATTAAAATCATGAAGAAAAATTTAAGCATGTTAAAATGTATTAGAATAAAATATAATTAGACATTATATTTGTTTTTGTTTTATTTTGTTCTCTTATTTTTATTTTGTATTTAATAAAATGAAAAAAAAACACATTATAGACTGAAATTTGTTTAAGTAATTTGATTTGAATGAATGTGTGTTGGTACAACTTGAATGTCTGTGTAATACACCTCTCAAGTTATCTTAATCCAATTTATGAGCTTCTGAGATTCTTGAATATCCCTTCAATCAGTTCATTTTTCTCCATCTTTATTTTTGAACACAAAAGTATATAGGATCAGTTTGTATAAACAACCTATAGTGATAATACTTAAGAATAGATTCTAAGTTTAATTGAAGAAGGGAATATAATTAAACTGTTCTCATATTATACAATGTTTCCATAAAGAGAATTTATTGAAATAAGTTACACATAGCTTATGAACATATTATAAACTACTTATATAATAAACACTTCTAGATAACTACATATATAAGCATTTATGCCACAAATCCATAGAACAACCTACACTTTTACTTTTTGTTAAAGCATGTGCAGAATAAATACTCTAATTTGTTGTTTATAACAGCTGACTCAATTTGGTTGTGGAAGTTTGGCACTTGCTTCTCACTACAATCACTGCACACTGGACGGTTTTGCAATAAGAGATTTTGAGGTAAACTTAGGTGCATTAACACGTGGTGAAGACCTCATCATAGTACCTAATGCAGATAGAACACTGCTGAGAGCTCGAAATCCTCCAACTGTTACTCATCCACATTTTGAGTATTCAAAAGCTACTGTGACACACAACTTGTTCACCCTCCGAGGAAAAAGTGATACCAATGTCATACAATCTGTGCTAGAAAACCAGATTCATGTTCTTCATTTGCCACCACAAAGCATTGCTAGCTTCAAAAAGAAAGCCCTGGAGGATAAGACCTTAAAGAGCATAACCACTTTTCAGGTTGTTGCTGCAAAAATATGGAAGGCAAGAAGCATTGCAATAGGGATGTCAGAGGAAAAAGTGTCCACAATGTTGTTTCCAGTGGATGTGAGGAAAAGGGTTGTTCCTGAACTCCCAAATAGCTTTGCAGGAAATGCACTGGTGCCTGGTTTTGCAAGAGCAACTGTGAAGGAGTTGAAGGAGCTAGAAGATGGTTGTCACATAAGGAAAGTGCAAGAAGGGGTGGAAAGGTTGGATGATGAGTACATAAAGTCAGGGATAGATTGGTTAGAAGTGAACAAAGGGGCACCTTGTATGGAAGATAGTTTCTCCTTGGTGGCATGGTGGAGATTAGGGTTAGAGGAGCAACTTTTTGCATGGGGTAGACTAAAGTCTGCTACTCCACTTGAAGTTAAACCTGGTTTGGTCATGCTATTGCCAGGGCCACAAGATCAAGGGGGCATTAACATAAGCCTTGATTTACCTCAGGATCAAATGCAAGAGTTTAGTAGGATAATGCTACAAATTTAGATCTTTTTCACATTTCTATGAAAATATTAATTATTTAGTACCCTTTTATTCTAATTTATTTAAAGATGAACTGTTTGTTACTCCTTTCAATGTTTCCTTAAGGTTTTGGACCATGGTTGAAATGATTATGCAAGTTGAGACTCACATTCATCAGGTTTAAGAGATTATTCATAAACTAAAATAATTCATATGCTTAAAACAATGTTGTATTTTGAGCATATTTTTTTTTATAAGCAAATAATGAAATTAAATTAAGGTATATCCCAATCCTTTTACACTTATCATTTACACTTACCAGATCAAATAAGAAGACAATAAAATAAAAAAGCATCCCACACAAAAAGAAGGTACAATGCTGATTACTACCTAAGACTAAGAGCTTTACACTTGGCTCTATCAAACTGCTAAAAGGGAAAGCAAACAGTAGCATAAAGAACCTCCATAGCTCCCTGATAGTATCTTCCTCAGCTATTTCCTATACTCCATGTTGGACATTGGTTCCACCCTATAAAGTCTTGCTTACACTCACTTCAACAAACAAAAGAACTAATGACCTCAATAGGGTGTATGCACCTGGGTAAACCTGCATGGCCAATTCCAATGTTTCACGTTTCACACATCACAATAAAATGTAACAACAACTCCCTGCTTCTGCTGTTCATCTAAAAGCACTGCAGAACACGCACCACAATCCTACTGATCTAGCATACTTCAATACCAATTACTACTTTGGTTGCGGATCAGTCAAATGGAAACCGATACCAATTACTACCTTGGTTGCGGATCAGTCAAATGGAAACCGACCAATAAGAATTCCAGCGCCATATACAATTAACCAGCTTACTATGATCATTGTATCAACTTGTTCTTTCTTTCATCTTCATTCCTTCAAGGCACGTTACTGCCTCGTCCAGCTCCCCTGCCCAGCCCAAAGGTGGCATCACTCCATAGACACCCTCCGTATAACCATGGTCCTACCTCATAACCACTAAATCTGGTTGGGCCCATGTATGCAACATGGGGCAGCCACCTTACACCATCCAGTAAGCACACCAACCATAGTAAACAAGCAAGCTAATAAGCCACCCAACATCAGTAACCCAGATCCTGTTAAGGTACCACCGCACAACAGCCCCTGCATGGTTCAGTGTTGCCAAAGTAGGGTTGGTGATTAGCACTGCATCAACTTTCCCTTCACACTCCTGCACCTTACCACACTGCTTCGTTCTTGGCTTCAACTGATGTTAGGGAAAATCCTGCAGCAGCCCACTACAGAACAAAGCATAATAACTAGGATACACCATCCCCTATTCAGCATAAACTCAAGAGGCATTGGATTGGATTAAGGATCCAATCAGAGAAGGAGTATGAAAAAGAACTTTCCCTATGTTTTAGCCAAAGCCATGATATGAGTTGAGCTGCTTGTAAAGTTTCTTCGGGGTCAGGGACTCCTTGTCTGAAAATCACATTATTCCTGTGCTCCCATATGCAACGTGTGATGGTCGCCCACACTCCCCTTCAAACCTGATTTTGTTTCTCAGACATATTAGTTAAGTGAAAATTCAAAAAATGATTACAAATATCCTTGTTCTGTGTTCCCACAATACCTATCCATCTGTAGCATAGCATCCATACACAGTAAGCAAAAGTACAATCCAAAAATAGATGTTGTGTGGATTCTACGTACAGGTTACAAAAAACACAGAGAGGTGAATTCACCACAATTCCCCGTGCCCCAAGATTCTGATAAGTTGAGATTCTGTCCAAAAGGATTCTCCAAGCCGTGGTTAAAACTTTTGGTACAACTTTGGTCTTCCATAAGAGGCAGAAAACAACGTTACTTGGTGCAGAATCATGGTTGGCTAATAGGCCATATGCTGATTTTACCGAAAACATCCCCTTGGAATCCCCACTCCAACTAATAAAATCTCTGGAATCCTTAACCAAAACTTCCCTGGCTAGAATTCCTAGTAATTCTTCCTCCAAACCCGATTCCTAGCAGAATCTCTCCCTTCTCCAATTTAGGTGCCAGTGCCACCCATGATCATCCCAATAACCAATTTCACCCACCGTCATCCCTTGATTCAGTGAAAGAGAGAATAATCTAGGGAATAACTCCTTGAGATTATTGTCATTAGTCCAAGGATCCTCCCAGAAACGGACTGAGTCCCCAGATTTGACATTCCATGTAACAGCTTGTTGAAACCAGCCTACACCATTACCATCCTTACATATTTTTTCTAAGTCTCTCCACCACCAAGACTGATTACATGGCCGGACTTGGCTATTACCTGATGTCACCATATATTTAGACTCCAGAATATCTTTCCATTTCCCCTTCTCGTCACTCATTAACCTCCATTTCCATTTCGCCATTAAAGCATAGTTGAATTTCCTGATATCCTTGATACCCAGACCACCTTCCTCAGTAGGTTTACAAATGTTCCCCCAGCTTACCCAAGGTATAGATCTATTGTCTCTACCCCAAGCCCACAAAAAACTCCTTTGAATACTCGTGATTCTATTACAGATCGAGGTCAGAGTTTTAAAGAAAGATAAGTAGAAAAGAGGAATAAATGTGAAGACAGATTTGATTAAGCAAATCCTACCCGCCATAGACATACACCTCCCTTTCCAAGTACTAAGCCTAGCACTGACTTTACTGACAACCGGCTCCCAAAATTGTACATTCCTTGGATTACCTCCTACTTCTAACCTCAAGTACTTGAAAGGCATCCATTGTAAAACAATTGAGAGACTTGGCGTAGGTTTCTAAGGTGAACCTGTCCACATTTATCCCTGCCAATTTCTACTTATAAAAATTAATTTTCAGACCTGAAACTAGTTCGAAACATCTTAGGATCATCTTTATCGTGAACACATTGGAAAAAATATCCTCACACATGAATAAGGTGTCGTCCGCGAATTGAAGCATGCTGCATTCTATTTCCTTCCTCCCCACCTTCACACCTGTGAGCATATTTTGCTTAGTCGCTTGTCTCACAAGCCCAGCCAAACCTTCAGCAACCACCAGAAACAAGAAAGGAGTCATAGGATCACCCTGTCTCAGCCCTCTTGACGAAATGAATTCCTCTGTTGGGCTTCCATTGATAAGCACTGAAATGGATGACGATTCCAAGCATCCTCTAACCCACCTCACCTAGTTGTTGTGGAAGCCTAACCTTTGGAGCATGTCGAATAAGAAGTCCCACCTTACTGAATCATATGCCTTCTCATAGTCCACTTTAAAGTAAAGTGCACTTCTCCAGTTCCTCCTAACCTCCTCCACCACCTCATTTGCCATGAGCACGCTATCAAGCATACCTCTGTTCTTCAGAAAAGCTGATTGGTTTTCATCAATAACCAAAGGGAGGACACCCTTCATACGTCCCGCTAGGACCTTAGAGACGATCTTATAAAATGTACCTACAAGGGAAATGGGTCTAAACTGGTCTAAAGAGAGGGGGTCATACACTTTAGGTACCAAAGCAATAAATGAAGCGTTACAACCCTTTGGTATAACTCCGGTTTCATGGAACAAATGTAAGGCTTCCATAATGTCATATTTAAGGCAATCCCAGCAGTTCCTGATAAACGTGAAGTTGAATCCATCCGGGCCTGGACTCTTTGTTCCTTCACATTTCCACACGGCTTCTTTTACTTCTTCCTCTGTGAAACTTGTATCCATGCTTATGCTGATTTCTTAGGGAAGGCATTTAAACTCCACAGAACCCAAATTAACTCCAAAGTCTTGTGTAGCTGTGAACCTTTTTTCAAACAAAGACTTAGCTTCCCTTCTCACTACTTCCAGTTCTTCACACCATTGCCCCCTAACTTCCACACCTTTAACTTCGTTCTTGAGTCTTCTCCATCTAATAGCCGAATGATAAAATTTGGAGTTCATGTCCCCAAATTTACACCAATTTGCTCTTGCTTCCTGTCTTGAGAGGGAATCCATCTTACTATCAACCATTCGCAGCTGACTCAGTAACTCCATTCTCTTTAGTCGATAATGTTCCTCTAAATCTTCATTATCGTCCTTAGTATCAAGGGTCTCAATTTCCATCTGAATTTTCCTTTGACTTGTCTGTAAACACCCGAAGACATTCCTATTCCACACTTTGAGATCTGCCTTCAGAGATTTTAGTTTTTCTTTAAAACTAGACATGCTGTTTCCCTGGCTATTGTATGAGCCCCATTTCTCCTGTACAAACGCCTTGAACCCTGGCTCCAGAAACCATGCATCAATAGATCGAAAGGGTTTAGGACCCCAATCTTTAACCCAATATTTCGCCACAATGGCATAGTGATCGGACACGGTTCTTTGTTGTACATATTGCTTGTAGAAAGGCCAAATCTGAATCCACTCTTCAGACACAAGAAATCTATCTAATCTACTTTTGGCAGTACCATTTGGTTTGAACCAGGTATATTTTTTTCCCACAGTTGGAATGTCCACCAAACAGTTTGTATCAATAAAACCGTTAAAGCCACTCATCTCCTTCCTCTGGCTGGATCCCCCTCTGATACCTTTCCTTTCATCTTCCCTTCTTACAACATTAAAGTCTCCACAAAAACAACCAACCATGTTCTGATTGGTCCTCCTAAATGACGATAGATCTTCCCATTGTTTGAGCATATCTACTTTTAGTTATTATCATAATACTAAATCCAATTTCAAAATTTATGAGTATGATTGATTCCAATTGTTTGCAATTTTCAAATTTCTTTCTTAAATCACGTTAAATGACACAATTATTTTGTAGCCTTTTTTTTTAACATGTTCTTTCATATGTTATTTCACTAAGCTTTTAAATCTCGGTAAAATTATCTTATTGGTACCTACATTTAAGATCAATATTCAATTTACTACAATGGTTTTTTTAAAAAAAATCAATTTGGTCCCAAGTTTTTTTAAAAAATATGCAATTTGGTCCCTTATGTTAGATTGACATGAACAACGTTAACTGGTGAGTACGTGGCAGAGTGCGTGGCATAACGAGTGATTTTTATTTAGAGGTGTCTTGTGTAATCTATTATTCTAACACTCTTCTCCATTATGATTTAATTTAAATTAAATCCTTTAACTAAATTAAATTCATTTATAACCCAAACCAAACGACAAGAAGAAAAAAAAAGAGCTTTATATTTGAACCAATCAAAATTGTATCCCAAGTTTCTTTGTAGTTGTGTTGAATACAAGAGAAAAGGTGAAACCTAGTGAATTGATGAATTTGAGAAGAAATTGTTAAGACATAAGGGTCCACCCTCTAAAGAAAAAAAGGGGGAAAATTGATGTAAAGAGGAAATTGAATTGGGGATTTGTAATTCCACATTTGCAATTACACATTTGATATTGTTGTTTAAGAGAATGTTGTTGAGTTAAGAGATTGAAGTTTCAACCTTTTAAAAAAATAAAGGGCTTCCAAAGCTTTGTTGGTGAAGAAGCATAATGATGGAGGAAGAAGAAGAAGACCAACAAGATATTTCAGATTTAGTGAAGAAGTGAGTCCACCGCTTCCTCTCCCAAAACCTGCCCTCCAATTCCCCACCACTAAAGCCAACTCCTTAAATTCTACAGCTCTCTCCACTACGCCCTTCGCCTCGCCACCCACGCCCGCTCCACATACACACTCTCCTTTGCCTCCAAAGCTCAAAAGGAACACAATAAATGGGTATTGGACATCAATATCGTATTGCTTGATGAACTAGAAGACGAGAACCACGAAAAATTGAACCTGCATGAGCTGTGGTTTTGCTTATGAGTTTGAGATTAGGGTTTGTGAAGATGGAAAGGTAATATTTGCTTATGAGTTTGGGAGTAGGGTTTATGCAGATGAAGTGATAATATTCAAAAGTTAAAAATAAATATAATTAATAATTAATTATAAACTTGGAATAATACATGGACTCAATCTATGCATAAATGTGTCAAATTGCGCGCCACTTCATCACCAATTAACACCGTTCATGTCAATCTAATAGAACGGACCAAATTGCATACTTTTAAAAAAAACTTGACCACATTAGTTATTTTAAAAACCACTGTAGTGTTGAATCAAGTGTGTTCAAGCTTTGAAGAATCCAAACCCTTTGAAGGTTGATGAAAGGCTGAATGTGCTTGTTGTTGCTGAGCTGTCTTTAGATAGGATCTGTGGTAGATTTTATGTATAAATCCACTCTTGATTGAATCCAAAGCATAAGCATTCTCAAAACTTTTAATTGAAAAGTGTTTTTTAAACTAAGTGAAAAACAACCTGTTGTTTTGTCGAAACAACCAATTGTTTTATACTTAGTTGTCTTTAGAAAGGTTGAAAATTGTTTTTGATGGTTGACTTGCTGTCTAACCAAAACAACCGATTGATTCATGAAAACAATCGATTGTTTGTTTTGGGACCATAACAAAAAACTATTTTGTGCTTTGACTGAGCATTAAATGATTTTATAACTGAATACGCTTCAGTTTTAAATGCTTTGACTAGTCTTTGAAAGCAATAAATAGTTTGTTAAGATTGTGTAACAAACAACTGAGATTTAATCACAAAAAAATAGGTTTGAGTTTGAGATTGCTGGATCAAAGAGAGTGTGATATAGGATTTTCATCTTGTATTGATTTCAGATATGTTCTGTAACAAGTGGAATCCTTTGTACTTTGAAAGAAACTCTGTGTGTATAGCTGAGAAGTGCTGTGTGTTTTTGAGGTTGTCAAGATCAGCATTCTTAGTGGTGTTGTGCTAAGCCAAAGGAAGTGTGTGTCTTGAGGGGATCAAGGTCACTTCTTTGATGGTGTTGTAAGTAATCTAGGGTTGATTGCTTAGTGGATTCCCCAGTGGTTTCTGGGAAGACTGGATGTAACTCTTGGTTAAGAGTGAACCAGTATAAACCTCTGTGTGCATTCTCTCTATCCTTAAACTCTTTAATTTCAATTTTTATATTTGTGAACTGGTATAAACAACCGATTGTTTATGCGAAACAACCGATTGTTTATGCGAAACAACCGATTGTTTTTCTGGTGCTGTACTTATTTGCTTTGTGTTTTGGCAAACTGATTTCTTAATCAAGTATTTCTCGAAGTAATTTCATTCTAGACTTAATAGTTTGCAAAAACCCTCTTTAAACCATTCACCCCCTCTAGTTTAAAGCCATACATTCTAACAATTGGCATCAAGGGCTTGGTTCTTGAAATTTATTCAAGTGTGATCCTAAAACTGTTTTTTAATGGCTGATAGACTACCTTTTAGGGAAGGTGCTTCAATCAACAAACCACCTCTGTTTTGTGGTTTGAACTACCAATTTTGGAAAGTCAGAATGAAAATCTTTGTGGAATCACTTGACAAAGGAATTTGGGATGCAATTGAAAATGGTCCCTTTGTTCCAAAATTTGAAAAAGATGGATCTTC
>Ga0123341_1000403_pt1 | contig 25467 bp, 13 predicted proteins | sample Turbeapinknodule_FD_89959 | JGI IMG/M metagenome (GOLD analysis project Ga0123341, IMG submission 89959) | Root nodule microbial communities of legume samples collected from Mexico - Turtle bean Mexico pink nodule | ecosystem: Host-associated > Plants > Roots > Nodule | place: Mexico: Nepantla...
AAATAATAAAATTCTTTATCATAAAAAAGGGTTTGTGCGCTACTGATAAATGTAAAACAATTATAAAAGATGTCTATTTATAGTCTCATTATACTGCCAAAATATAAGTGAAACAACTTTAGACAGAGGTTTTTATTATTTTTAGATACTATAAACATTAAATAAGAAAAAAAAAAAAAACTAGTGTGATAATCTTTTGAAAAGAATCCACACATAAGCAGTTGTACCCGGAAGACAAAACGTAACCGGCTGACATCGGCTATGACCACCGCTTTAAAGCCACCAACCAGGTTGCGCTCCCTCCAACCACCGCCGCTGCTTTTCCCTGGTTCCAAATCGTGTGTTTCTCCCTCTCCTCTTTCTCAATTTCATTTTGTTGCATCTAATCCTCTCTGAACCATATTCTTGATTGCAGGTTCAAGTTCCCAACCACTCAGCTTCCCACAGTAAAATGTAGTCACTCCTCTTTCGAAGTATGCTCTTCTCCAGTTACACTACCGCCTTTGCTTTACCAATAACCATTTCCATTGTTGCACTTACAAAAACTATAATTGATTTTGTCTCGTGAAATTTAATTTTGGTAAAGATACCGTGCATGTTTGGATTGAATTTGCGAGAGCCTGAAATACCTTTTACCCTGGAATAAGCAATTTTTATTTTACGTTTTTCATTTTGATGTATTGGAATTTGTTATTGTGCATTGGATGGATTGGGACATTAGGATGGAAATTGCAGGAATGTATATACTGAAAACTATATTTTTGCTTAAGGTTCGAGAGGTTAGCTATCAACCACCGGGGACTCAGCTTAAACTTCTAAATTCAGTTAGCTTTTCACTTCCAGAGAAAAGGTACGTAATTGTTTGTGTCTTTGTTTCATGGTATTACTAACTTCAAAATATGGTATGAAAGTTGTCAATAATGCGTCTTCCTTCCTAGTTTTTTTTTTATTATGTGGTAGCTTATTTCTGTCAATTGCAACAGTTTTGGTCTAATTTTCGGACAGAGTGGAAGTGGAAAAACAACCCTGTTGCAGGTTATACTTTTTATCCCTTTAGTTCATGTTGCTTTTAGTTGGATGGTGGTCATAGCTCACGAAATGGCCTTGCATATCTCCATTTAGCTTCTTGCAGGAATAAGCAAACCAACGTCGGGATCCATTTACATCCAAAAGTATGGGGATGATGGAAATCCGAGTCAAACTGCAGAGCCCTTGGTGCCGGAAAGGGTTGGTATTGTCTTCCAGTTTCCTGAGAGGTATGAATATAAACTACTTGAATTTAGTAAGAGAATTTGTTATCTCTAGCTTGCATTTGTTTTAGTCTCTGTGTCGTAAATCTTGACAACATGTCAAATATGTTGTTTGAGTGGAAGTGAATTGGCTGTTAAGGATGAGTAATTGGGTGTGAAGAAGAGGAAGAAAGGGGATGTGAAGGTGAAGGCTGTGAAAAGTGAAGGTTTTGAAAAGTGAAGGCTTTGAAAAGTGTGAAGGCTAAGAAAAGCAAGAAGGCTTCGTGAGTTGAACTATGTTGTTCTTCAGTGACATATGTTAGAAATTGATGCTTGCTGCAGCTTTGTGCAAGCCTATGGTTTTGCTTGTTGAGAGTCCTTAGGTGGATTTTTGTTTTTGACCATGTTATTATGGCGGTTGTTTTTGTGTTGGTTCAATCTGTCACTTGCTACTAAAATTACTCTAATTGAGGCTTAGAATGTTGTTAAATGGGTAAAATCAAAATGTTGCATTCTCTTAGAAAGTGGTCTTTAAGTCTTAAACTCAACTTTTCAAACCGGTTTTGCAAGGTAAAGTTTGCATCCACTTATATACTATAATTTGTCATATCTTTAGTTGATGTGGAATCTTCAATACACTCTCTCACATCGAGAACGAGACATCTCAAACGTGAGAATAAAGGCCCAATAGCGGGTAACACAATAGACTCAACAAATCTCATTAGAATATGTTTGAATACCATCTTAGAAAGTGAATTTTAAGCTTAATTCCAACTCACAAAATAATTTTTTTTATTAAACTTCATGATAGACATCACCATGAAACTTGGCATCTCAGTTAGACTAACACTGCAGGATCCAACACACAAAATAAATTTTGTAAGATGAGGTTTGCACCAACATAGAAATATATATGTGTATATATATATGTATATATATTATAATTTGGTCATATATTTTATCGATGTGTGATTTCTAACAAACTCCAACAAGTACAATGCACTTGTGTTATTTAGATATTGCATGTTGTTGGAGATGTACTTAGAAATTCTGTCATGAAAGTTAGTGTTTCACTTTAAAGCAACAAGTTTCAAGAAAAATTGATAGGAGAATGCTGAAAAATAAAAAAATAAAAAAGAAGTTAGAGTTTGACTCTTAGGATACTTGCAAATTTCTTGTGGCTCACTCTTAGACAGGGAAACAAGAAGCAACGAAGCTTTAAACATAGATGTCTTGTAGCCCAAATTCCCAAAAATAATCATGTCAAAATGAGTACCAAAACTATTTTAATTTTATTGATGAATGTGTAATTGTCCGGAAGAAGTTCTGTTAATTATTTTGAGGATTAGTAAGGACCAAAGAGGGACTTATCTTGTTTTAACAACTAGTTTGTCTGCCTCTATTACGAGATAGAGGCGTTTTTCAAGTTTCTTGTTGGTGTTTAGCACATGGGTTTTGTTATGATTGTTTGTGTCAAATCTATGGAGGGATGAAGTATCTTTTATTTATTATCTTTCTACTATTACTGTGTCCTTTTGTAACGTGTTATGAAGAATTTCTTATCGTCCATATGCCTTCACTTTCTTGTTTTCTTTATATATCATATTTTGGCCATATCTCTTAGATGATTTGTGATCTTAAACACACCCTCTGAGAACATCAAGCATGGGAATAGAGGAGTGCTCTATTGTGGGTGGTACGATAGACCAACAAACCTCGCTAGGATAGACATTGATACCATCTTAGAAAGTAGACTTTAACTTTAACTTAACCTTACAAAACTAACATAATAATGTGAGGTTTGTAACCCACTTATATATATATATTATAATTTGGTCATATATCTAGATGATGTGGGATCTTCAACGATGATAAATGGATTGTCCAATGCATGAGTCCAACCATTGTTAGATTTGGAGATGATCAAATTTATGTAGCCTTTACCCCTATGGACAATGAGGCTTTGTGTGACTAAAGAACCATGAATTCATGACCCCAAATCACAAGGCCTCATTATTCCTAACTTAGTGGCTCACCATCTTGTTTTCAAAATATTTTTGTTGATGGAGAAAAATGTATTATATCACTGTCTAACATTAAGATGTAAATAAATATGATATTTATGCAGATATGTTCTCTATACTCTTACCCAAAAACAAGAAGCAGCAAGATATACCTTTTGTAGCATTAGAAATCACTTTCGTTTGGTCTTTCTTCAAATTGAAACATTTTGAACTTTGAAGTACAATTATGTTTATTCTAATATCAAAATATTTGTGGCAATTTACACGGTTTAAATATCTTTTAAATTGCTAATAAGACTAAATTGTACCTTCCTTGATCTTTTATTCATAGTGGTATGTTGTTTAATTGTCTACATTGTACAATTTGATCAATTTTCATTTTTGTTGGATTGTCATTTCTAAAGTGCTACACATTTTGGTGTTGCAACCTAGGTATTTTGTCACAGATAATGTGCTTGATGAAGTCACTTTTGGTTGGCCAAGGCAAAAGGGTAACCATCACCTTAGGGAGAATCTTACTCTAGGGCTACAAAGGGCAATTAACTGGGTAGTTATGCCTTTGTATACCACCAAATGTATTCTTATATATATATATATATATATATATATATGCATACATATATATATGTATCTTCATCTTATTTTCATTGTTTGTTACTATAGGTTGGGTTAAATGGTATATCATTGGATAAAAATCCTCACTCCCTCAGTGGGGGTTACAAACGCCGCCTTGCCTTGGCAATACAATTAGTAAGGTGTTCTATTTTGTATTCCTTCTTGTTATTGCTTCATGCTTTCACCTGATTGGCTCCTCAGTTGTTGATGGATGCTATCTCATTTAGTTTAGATGTCAATCAGTTGGCATATAGTTCATGGTTTTTTCAAATGTACTTTTCAGGTGCAAACCCCTGATCTATTGATATTGGATGAACCTCTTGCAGGACTCGGTATGACAATGCTATTGTGACTTCTTATTTTGTTTAGTTGTTTGTTATTGTACTCAATGAACTTACTGCTTTCTTCTTCCCATCAAAGTCTTCGATTAAATCATATTAAAAATCCAGGTTTTGTTTCAATTTTGTTCCTTACAATTTTTTTGTAATGCAATTGTTTTAGGAAATTGTTAGGAACCAAGAATTATAAAGAGAAGAAAAGAAAGGTTTTTATTGAATAGAAAGAAAAGAACAAGAAATAGGAGAGCACTCTATCTTTCAAGGGCTTCCCCTTCACAAGTATTGTGATATTGTCTATCATAGGGAGGGAACGCATTGGCTACTGCATGCAAATTCAGGTCTGGAGGCTTAGGTGGTGGTGGGAATGAGAGGGGGTTTTGTATCAAAGTCTCTGCACCCAGTAAGTTGAAATTCCTAGATTCTGATGTCATTGATGTTCTAGCCACCTTCATTATCAAATCTTGATCCCACAATGATTTCTTATGCATATGAAGTAAATCTGAATTTGGGAAAAAATGATGCTTGGTTGCATCTCCACCTTCAACTTTCTTACTGGTTAGCTCTATAATTGGCCTATCAAGAAAAAGATCATTACATCATATAGTCTTCTCTTTCTTTATTGATGCATCCCCTTCTGCCCTTTTTTTCACTGCAGAGGGTGTGATTCTTCATATTTGAGCCTTCTCCCACCTCTTGGGTCTTCTTCTCTTCATCATTAACAAATTTCTCTCCTCCCTCCAACATTGTGTCCCTTTTCTTGATGTCCCGCAACAATTATTTAATTTCTTTCTAGTCCAGAAGGCTTTCCTTCAAGAACTTGGTGTCCGTTCTAACAGATTTCTCTCATCCCTCAGACATTATGTCCCCTTCTTGATGTCCTGCAACATTTCTTTTATTTCTTTCAGGTCCAGCATGCTTTCCTTCAACCCCATAATTTCCGCTCTCATTTTCGAATTCCATCTTCCGTGTTTGCTGATAAACTTCTCTACTGCCGCCATTCTCTGTTCCATCTTTTCTTCCTCCCTCTTGGTTTTTCAGATCCAGCAGGTCAGACCAATATGTTAGGGACCAAGAATTATAAAGAGAAGAGAAGAAAGGTTTTATTGAATAGAAAGAAAAGAACAAGAAATAGGAGAGCACTCTCTCCTTCAAGGGCTTTCCCTTCACAAAGAGCTAGAGCTCAATCTACTAAAATATTACCCACTCCCCCTCACCCTCTCCCAATCTCCAGTTCAATTTTGGTAGACTCAAGAGTTTGAGATCGTGTCACTAAGTTTGTGGTTGGGCACAAAAACGATGAGAAAAATTGTCATTCTAGTTTGCATTTTGAAAACCCTAAAACCCAAATAAAATCCAAAGTGAAAACGTGTATCATACATCCATTTTTGCATTTCGTCTGTGGTTGGCATTGCTCTGCGTTGCATCTCCGGCATCGTTTCGTTCCTCTTCTCTCATCACATTGTGGTTTTGACATCGTTTTGTTTTTTATGTTGGTGGCTCATGTCCTACTTCTCTTCTCGTGGTGATTTTGTTAACTTTGCCACACATGTGAAAAAATATCTTTCATTTCTTCATATTATAATTTTTCTTGTTTGTAATTTTTTTACAATTTATTTTCCTATTTTGTCTTTGTTTTTTTTATTTTTGTTTTCTGTTTGCATTTTTTCCTTTATTTCCTATTTCTGTTTTTAAATCAATTTTTTTAAAGTAGTTTTTTTCTATTTCATTTTTAGTTGCAAAAAATTTAGGATGTTCGGAAGTGCAACTGGTTTACATTCTTTTGATTTCAATGCAAATTGCATCCTCGCTTTCTAGACCTAGAAGTAAAGATGGGAAGTAGGACAAATGTTGGACGGAAACATGGAGTAGATGTTTAGAGCAATGGAAAAAACTTAAATGTAGTTATTGCTCAAAGGAGGAATTTTCATATTCAAGCATCATATTGTGCAATGTAGTCAAAATCGAGAGTTTACTCGCATACTCGCACAAGTTAGTGAGATTGGAAGGCCAGCCGAGGTGACTCGGTCGATGGATCGGTATCGAAAAGGATCGGAGCAAGGCGCCGCGCGGACCAGTGGATCGGCTAAGGTTGTCAATCTTGGATCGTGACTTGTGCGCGACCATTTTTGGCCAAGAAAAATGGAACTTGGTTGCTCCAGCATAGAGAATGAGGTTTTGCATCAACAACTTCGATGGTCTTGTGCGGTGGCAGCGATGGTGGCGCGCTCTGGTGAGGCTGTGAGTGTGGCGGAAAATGAAGAGATTAAAGGGGGATGATGTGTGGCACATGGAAGTGAAGAGCTGGTGCCCAAAATAAACCCTAAAACCTAATTCAAACATTTGGGCTTTGGCCCAATTTCATATCCAGTCTATTGCAACCCTAATTCAAATCCCTAATTCAAATTAAGTCATTGGAGAAGTATTTTGTAGTAGCAAGAGGAAGTGAGTAGCACTATTATTTAAAATCCTAAATTTATTTAGGCCTTACTTGACCCATTTTAAATATTATAAACCAATAATTTTAATTCACATCAGATTTCTAATATTTTATTTAATTTATCTATAAATGTATATTGTAACACTATAAATATATATTATAACACTATTAGTAATTCTTACGAGTCGAGTTGCAATCCTCGAGTTACGATCTTTTATCTCCTCTCCGGTCCTCTTACGAGTTACAAATTTGACTACATTGATCTTGTGTCTAGAAGAAATTAAAGTTGTAATGATGAAAGTTATGGTAGAGGCTAATGAAGCATCAAAGAAGAAAAGAATGCTAAATATTATTGAAGAGTTTGATCATGAACAAAGTGAACAAGTGGATACCACTCAAAGTAGTAGTATGATGTTCAAAAAATAAAGGAAATTTAGTCATGGTGTTCAAGCTATTTTAAATTAGTTGTATAAAAAGGGATAAAGAAAAAGTGGACAAAAGCAATTACAATTACTAATTGCTCGTGCCCTGAGTATAATGACAATTACAATTAGGATCAACTTATGACTCCTTGATGATCATTTTTAAAACTGGATCTTTTTTTAACTTCTTCCACCATCTTCTGAATATTTTCCTAGTAGGGTATTAACCTTGCAATTCTATGTCCTAATGCATCCTAAAAAGAGCATTTGCCACTCTATTTGAAGCTCCTGCCTTATACACAATTTCAAACTCATACCCCAACAATTTGGCCTACCAATACTATTGATTTTGTGTTGTAATCCTCTGCTCCAACAAATATCTCAAAATATTTTGATTAGTAAAAACAATGAATTTATGCTTTGAGAGAAGATTCAGCTAAGACTGGTCTTTTGTCTTGAGTAAGGACAACCCCTACTCCCTTGTCTAAGGCATCATACTCTATTGAGAAAGGTCTTTAAAGTCTAGTAATGCCAATATTGGGGCTGTAGTGGCAGCTTGTTGCATCAACTTGAAAGCCCCTAAACTCTCTTGTGCTGATTAAACTTTCCTTTTTCCAAATTAGTTAGAGGACGCATTATATGACAATATTTACTAACAAATTGTCTATAACATCTTGTCAACCCTAGGAATCCTCTCAAAGCATTCAATTTCTTAGGGAAGAGCCATTGTAAAATTCCCTCTCTTGATATGGACACGTATACCCCCACCTTTGAATTACCAAAATTGCATTTCTTTTGATTTGCAAAGAAGGATTGATCTAGCAACCTAGCCAAAACTTGCATCACATGTTGTAGGTGTTCCTCCCATGATTTGAGGTAAATCAAAATGTCATAAGAAATAACCAACACTCCTTCAAAGGAAAGGTTTTAAAGTAATACTCATGGCACACTGAAAAGTTGTTGGAGTATTAGTTAATTTGAATTACATGACTAAATATTCATAACGCCCTTGGTCCATTTTGAAAGTTTTTTTGGAATATCTAGCTTGTGTATCCTTTTCTGGTGATAAGTGCTTTCATTTCTACTTTAGAAAAATAGGTAGCTCCATTAAACTCATCCATCTATTCTTCTATAGGGAATTTACCTAGAATAGCAACTTTGTTTAAAGTCCTATAATCAAAATAGAACCTCCAACTCTCGTCTTTTTTTAACCAAAATAATTGGACTCGAATAAGGACTATTACTTGGTCTGATAATGCCCAAGGCTAGCATATTTATGACTTGTGGCTCAATTTTATTCGTCAACACATGAGAATATCTGTATGGTCTCACATTCACAAGGTCTACTCCAACTTCAATAGGAATTTGATGATCATAATCTCTAGTAGGTGGAATTCCTTTTTGTTCCTGAAAACCCCCATGAAACACTAGCAACAATTCCTGTAACCAATTCCATTGTTCTCTAGTAAACTCTTGCTTTATAATATGCATTTGTTCCATTCCCCACATAACTGATATCTTCCCTACTTCAGACTTGACTATCTTTTTTAAAGATTTGGCAGAAATTAAAGTTTTAGATAAACTAAGATCTTCTTTTGTAACAATATTCTGACCATAATGCATAAAAGACATTTGTAACTCCTTCCAATTTGTCTTTACCTCTCCTAAAGTTACCAACCATGCTTCTCTGAGAATCACATCCACTCCCCCTGATTTGAACAAGAACCTTTCATCCCATAAGATCCTATATGTAAATCCAAATTTTTGTAGCTTTCTTGAGTAGATTTTTTGTTATCATACCCCAATCTATCATAATAATGTGGTGTTGATTAAAACTTCTAGATCCAATCGCTTTATCAATTTCCTTGACCCAAAATTATGAATGGCTCCACCATCAATTAATATCATCACTTCTTGCTCATGTAATTCCCAATTAAGCTTCATTGTGCGAGGTTGGGTAAATCCTGCTCCTAATAGTTTCCAAATCCACCGATTGACAATCAACCTCATCCCCTTCTTCATCTCTCTTTTCTTCTTCAATTTGCCTTATCTTTGTCTCAACTTGGCTCACATCCTCCTCCACCATAATTGTTACATTCAATTTTTTTTGGACACGATGGCATGGGGCATAAGAACTTGCACATCCAAACAACCTTCCTTCCTCCCTTCAAAATTTTTGGATCGCATGTTTGAAATGCCCTGAACTGCATTATTTTTTAAGTATAGGAGCTATTTTTGCCACTCAATGAACCACCCCTTTTAACATCTCTTCTAACTTGATATTTGAATCCTGAAATTGCACCTGACCCATTTTTCCACGCACTCTCATACCTCTTGGCATCAATGTTGTCAAGATCGCGAGTTCAATCGCATACTCAACAAGTTTGGAGGGCCAACCGAGGTGACTTGGCCAACGGATCGAATCAGAGGATCGGCATAGGTTGTCGATCCTAGATCGTGACTAGTGCACGACCATTTTTGGCCAAAAAAAGGGAACTTGGTTGCTACAGTTAAAACCCACCTGTCATCGCTCGCACTAGCTGTCGTCGCACTCGCCACCATCATCGTCGTCACTCTCCCTGTTGCCGTCGTCATCCTGTCTTGCGCTCACTCTTGCCGCGTTCGCAGCATTCATAACCACCTTTGGCCACCATCGCCATCACCATCGCCGATTCCACGGCTGTGCCTACTTTGGTGTTCTCCTTTTTTACACGCATTTATCGCTATTCTCTTCTTTTTTGCTATTTTCTTTCTATTCTCCTCTTTTTTATTCCCTCAGAGTGCTCTTCTTTTATTGGTGCCTTCTATAATGGCTTCAAGTTATTAGTTATTTTATGTATGAACATTTTATGAGTTGTATTATGTATTGAATATTATTTTTCATACCTTAATAACTCTTACGAGTTGAGTTACAATCTTTTATCTTCTTTTCGATCCTCTTACGATTTACGAGTTTGACAACATTGTTTGACCTATTTCATAGTATCTTTGCACCTTGGGCTACCTCCATGTTCTGTTAATTCTTGAGTATCATGTGGACACACCAAGTTCTTGATATCAAGGCTTAACCCATCCAAAAAATAATCCAACTATTTTTCTTCCCCATTTGGCTTTAGCTTACACAACCAAAAGCTCAAATTCTTGTGTGTGCTCTTTTACACCTCCAGGTTGTCTCCACAAGGCTAGTCTTTCATATGCCGAACCTTTACCATTGTCACTAAATCTCCTCTTCAAAGCCTTTGAAAAACCCTTCCAAGAAGGATTCTTGGTTTTAATGTGCCAATATTGAAACCAATGTACTATGGTATCTTCAATACTAATCAAGCCCAACTTTAACCATCTTGCGGGTCTCATTTGTTGCACTTCAAAAATTTCTTTGCCTATGCCAACCATCCTACAGGATCTTAACCCTCAAAAGTAGGTAATTCTACATTCTTGGTTGAAAATCTTATTAGAAACTCCTTTTCATACCTTTCTTTCTCGTCTTCTGACTCTTCTTTTGATTCTTGACCCTCATGATTCACTGAATTGTTTGCTTCTAAATTTATTGATTTTTCAAGCTATTTTGTCTCAATGGTAATTTCTTCATATATCCTCCCTTCTTCTTCGACAACCTTCATTTCTAGCAACCCCACTTGAGCTTTCTCTTCCTTTACTTACCTTTTTTTTCTCTCTTAGTTTGTCTTTTCGTATTTTCATTTTTTTATTTATTTTGAATACAAACACTTATGTTCCATTTGTTCTACTTTTTCCCTATCTTTATTTTCTCTATACCTACTAATAGGACCTGTGAGCCCATAATGGGTGCAAATCAAGAGGTTATATCTAACAATTTCCCACTTTTCAGATTGGAAAGCACGTGCTGATGTTGTGAAGCTTTTGAAGCATTTGAAAAAAGAATTGACGGTGCTAGTTGTTAGCCATGATTTGAGGTTGCTTCAATTTACTCTATCATATTGATGATGTTCATTTTTTCTTATTATATTCTTCTATTATGCATTTGTTCAATTAATGATTTGTGAATGTGATTTTTAAATTCTAACTTTATAAATTCGTTTTTGACAAACTCAACCAAAAGATTAGATAAATAGAAAATGCGGAAGGAGATAAGAGATGAAGAAGATGCCACAATCAAGATAGGTTGATAAGCTGCAGAAGATTATTCTCTTTGCATTAGCAATTCAAAGATAAAAATGAAAAGTCCTTCACAAGAACCTAAAAAGGATTTCTCTACACAAGCATAAAGTGTAATACACAAATGAGTCCAAACTACTCTGTTCACATAACATCAGATTTCCTACACTACAGTACTTGTATGTGACAATCAAAGTGCTGTAGCCATTGCTCACAATCCAGTTTTTCATAATCGTACTAAATACATGGAGATTGATGATTGTATTTGTGCGAGAGAAGGTTCTCGCCAAGGTGCTCTATATCTATCATATTCCTGCTCTTGATCAGTGGGCAGATGCTCCTACAAAGCCGCTATCTTCAGCTCGATTTACGTTTCTTTGAAGCAAACTCAATGTGAAGAAATTCTCTTATGAAAAATCTTCTCCTTGAGTCTGAGGGAGGATGCTAGTAAGAATTTTTAGTGTACAGCTGTCTAGCTGTTTGCTTGTATGCTAATGTACAAGTGTTTAGCTGATATGTCAGTGTACAGTTGTACAACTGTTTGCTTGTATTGTATGTTAGTGTACAACTGTCCATTGTAATACTCATATTAGCTAACAATGCTAGGCGGTAGTACACAGCTACTGAACGGTGCAAACATTATAAATACTTGTAATATTCATTTCATTGATTGGGTTGAACAATTAATAAAGTTGCTCTCGTTCAGTTTCTCTAATATTAACTCAAACAATGCCATTGACTCAATACAACACTACTACACTCTGCTCTTTCTAACATTAAGTGCTTAGTATTATTAGTAGTCCATCTTGTGTCTTGTTGCATTTATTCCATTTAATTATCGTTGACTACATAGTCTATCCCTAAACTGAACATACTTCTTCCTTAACCATAAAACCCTTCTTTATTATTAGTATCATTTTATTGTAACATAATAATAGTCTCTTTTTACCTTTTCTGATATACCAAAATTTCCTTGCAAACTTGCCACCTACTCTTTTTATACCAGTTTCTGCATTGTGCAATCAACCAATGAAGGTTATTGTTGATGGTCTTAAAAAAAAGGATAAAATCTCTATTTAATCCTGTAAAATATATTTGTTATTAAGTTTGATTGTGTAGTTAATTTGTTTCCCAATATAGCTAGTAATTATACTAGTTTTTGTACAATTCTTTGTTACCATTTTTTTTCCAGCTTACTTTTAGGTAATTCATTACTGTCATATTTGCTTTAATTTGTAGGATTTATTAATCATCAATAATATCTCATATTTTCAACTTGGTATAAGAGCACCATCTTTGGGCCTTTAATTTGTAGCCATGGCTAATAGTTCTTTAGCTATCAACACTGATCAAAATCCACTACCTCCAAAGTAAAGGATCTCATGCTGATTCTCATTTTGTTCAAATCACTTTCTTTCAACTTAATGGGTTGAAACTAACTCTGATGGCCTGTTCAATGTATATTTGTGGCAGAGAAAAGCTTGGATACCTCATTTGTGAGCAATCCATGGCCAACACTAATGATCCACATTATGCTGTCTAGGATTCTGAAAAATCCATGGTGATGACTTGGTTGGTAAAGTCCTTGGAGGAAGACATTTGTAGCAATTATGTGTTATTCCTTAGCCAGAGAATTGTGGGATAGTGTAACTGAATGTATTTCAATGATCTCGGGAATAAATCTCAAATCTATGAACACACCTTACAAGTTAGAGAAATTTGGAAGGGAGGTGACAATATGAGATGAGATTTCCACTCCTTGAAGCGGGTGTGGCAGGACCATGATCTCTTCAACACCTGCAAGCAGAAGACAACCAAGGATGCCAAACACCAACAACAAACAGTAGGAGGTAGAACATTCCAGTTTCTTGTTGGTCTCAACAAGGAATTGGATGAAATTCACGGTAGAATCATTGGGAGAGCAGTCTCGTCCTCATTAGGTGAAATCTTTGTAAAAGTCAAAAGAAAGAACCTCACAGAAATGTGATAATGGGAAAGACAAAAGTGGATCCTCCTTCTAAGACTAATGCCTTGGTTGCAAAAGCTACTTCTCCTTAAAGTTCAACAAACCAAGAGAACTTCTCAATTTTGTAGTGTGATCACTTCAAACAAACCATGTCACATTAGAGAAAGCTGCTGAAAAGTTCATGGGATATCAACAGGTTTAAAGGAAGTAAATAAGGTCCTAATTCAAACCCTATAGCTACAACTCATGAAGCAAGAAAAATGTCTTTATGTCATAAACAAATTGCGGAACTTATAAGGTTGGTAAAATCTAGTTCTTTATCTAGTATTTCTAGTGGTTATCTGGCACAGATAAGTAATTTTATTTTCTCTAACTCTTAACTGCACCTCAAATATTTGTATACCGTGGATCATTAGTTTAGATGTTCATGATCATACCAACCTTTCTTCTTTACTTAAAACTTATTCTCCTTGTTTTGGAAATAAAAGGATTAGAATTGTAGATGATAGCTTTTCAACAATTGTAGGAGAAGGGATTATTAAATTATCTGAACATATTGACTTAAAAAAATGTGTTGCACTCACCTACACAAGTTAGGTGTAAGTGGGTCTCTATGATTAAGTGCAAGGAAGATGGAAATGTTTAAAGGTACAAAGCTAGATTGGTATCAAAGGGTTTTTGATAGACATGGGAGTAATGAGAGGGGCTGGAAAGTATACTATAGGAAAAAATTTAAGAATAAAAGTAGTTGTTACAAGCGTTAAGACTTTTTGAAAGTCTATATATTCTTATCTTGAGGGGAGTTAAGATAAGGAGAATAGTTGTTACGACAAGGTATGCCCTATGAGAAAGGAAGTCATTTTCTTTGTAAACGAATGTCTGTGTAGTTCTTTGTTGAATAAAATAGATGAAGGCACAATCCTTATGTTTTCCCCATTTCCTTTTATCTTCTTTTTGGAGGCGTGTATCCAGATTTTTCTGACTTGCTGGATTCCTTTAAAGTGTGTTAGAAAGGTGGGTCAGTGAACAAGGAAAAGGTTGTGGCAAAATTGAAGATAGATTTGTCCATTGTTAAAGACTGTCATGAACAAGGTTGTCAAACTCGCGAGTCTACGTAGACTCGTGGGAGCTCCGTAGACTCGACTCGTAGACTCGTAAGAGTCTACTTTCAACATGCAATTCGCGACCACCGCAACCATCGCACAATCCACTTGCAACCCACGTCCACCCAACCACCACACAAACCACCTGCAACCCGCAAACGCTCCGCTCGATCGACCGCCACACTCCACAGAAGAAGACGCAGTGCACAAAAGACGCAAACGCAAACAAAAATGAAACGTGAAACCCTAATTTCCCCATTCAGAACGACAACGTTTTGGGGTTAAAAAAAAACCCAGTTCGACTCGCCAACTCGGACCAGAGTCGCGAGTCCACTCCGAGTCCACCGAGTCTGCATCCAGTCCACCGAGTTTACCCAAAAAACGAATCTGCTACCGAGTTAACTTGGTAAACTCCTTGGAGTTGACTCGTGAGTTTGATAACCATGGTCATGAAAGAGATTAAAGAACTTCTTTGTGAAATCAAGAGAGGAGAGAAATCGTCAGAAGGAGGGGAAAATACTATCAATAATGACAAGAAAAGGGAAGAAAGATCGGTGCATGGAAATAAATTTGATGAAGACGAAGAAAAGATGTTGAGGTCGTAGGCAAAAAGGATGGAATTGCTCACTTTTAAAGGAAACGATATGTTAGGATGGATAGCTCAAGCTGAAAAATTCTTTGAAGTATAGAATGTCATTCAATTGGAAAAATTACATTTGGCTCTTATCAGCATGGAAGGAAACATTGGTTTAAGTTGTCATTAAAAGTCCAAGCACCCATCTTGGAAGGAGTTTAAAATTGTGCTGAGTAGAAGATTTGGAGCCAGGGGGCGAAACATTGCTTTTGAAAGATTAGTAGGTATAAGACAACATGAAAATGTGGAATATTACATCCAGGAGTTTGAGATACTGGTGTCACAAGTTCCTCAAACATCAAAAGATTAATTGCTGGGATATTTCTTTGCAGGGTTGTAATCTAGCATTAGAAATCAAATTCGACCACATTATCCAAGGGACTTGATTAAAGCCATTGAAATTGCTCAGGGTGTGGAGGAAGCTATGCAAGAATAACAACACGTAAGTGAATTTTCTTTCCAAAATAACACATCAAGTTTTTGGTGTCAAGGAAGAAGTGGGGTTGATCATGGGCCGATGCCTTCAAGAATATAAAAAATACACAGGTTTCAATTACAAGGATGGTAATGTGAGGACGAGAACACCTAGTACCACACAAGGATCTCTAGAATAGGAGGAAATGGAACCACGGGACTGAGAAACCAAGGAACCAAAAAACCTTACCTATCTAGAGTATGTTAGGAAGAGAGAAGAGGGAAGATGTTTTAATTGTAGAAGGGCCTATAATCCAGGACATCATTGTCCTAGAAAAAGTTTAACTCTATTCGGATTCTTCTATCCCTTGCTACTAATTTGAATGGCTTGTACATCAATTAGATATAAAGAATGCTTTTTTGAATGGGAAACTTGTGGAAGAAGTGTTTATGAGTCTCCCTCTATATTTAAGGAAGTACTTTGAAGAAATAAAGTTTGTAGACTAAAGAGATCACTGTATTGGTTGAAACAATATCCTAGAATAGGTTTTGAGCGGTTTGGAACTGTGATAAAAGGGCTTGGTTATATCCAAAGCCAAGTTGATCACCTACTTTTCTATAAACATTCTGCAAGTGATAAGATTGCTATTTTAATTGTGTTGAATGTAACGGACTTAGCTATAAATGTTAATGTTCAGGCCATAAACCAGTGAAGGTTATATACAATATATTATAATTTTCAATGTCGAAAAATTGATATACAAGAGGATTTCTTGCAATATTGCATAGTCACCATGTCAATTAATAGTGATATATAAAGGTTTTAACAAGGAGGAGGGAGTTAATTAAAATCTTTTAAAATCATAAGGACTTTCTAAAGATGTTTCAAATTTTTGTGACTATTAAAATATTCATAAAAACTATAGGAATTTACAGAGTAATTTAACCTATATAGTTCTTAAGGATTTCTTGTCATCTTATATTTCTAGCTCTCTTTCTATCATAATAAATTCTGTTTATCAAGAAAGAGAGAGAAAAGTTTTCATTTCTCTTTTTTCTATCACAATACTGTGACTTAATAATTTTACTTATGGAGATTTGTATCTGCATTTCAGAGAATTTGCGAGTCTAGTTGATCGATCATGGAGAATGGAAATGGGTGGCAACCTTAAACAGGAATTTCTACCACTGTAATCTATGTTCATTGCCTTTTTAATCTCCATGACATGCTATGAGGTTAGTACCTGTACGGTCAAGTGCTTGCTATATTTTCTATTGTACCTTGGATGCTTAGACTGGAAATTTTGAAAAGAAAAAATAAAAGTATTATTCTATAAATAGCTTTCGTGAGATTTGGTCATTAAAATGGTCTCAGGGCCTCTATGAAAAGTAGTCATGAGTTCACTTCTTGCTATTCCCATTTTTCAAAATTTAAAAAATAAAAATATAATTCTATAAAAAGCTTTCTTGAGATTTGGACATTAATATATGGTCTCAAGGCCTCTATGCCAAGTAGTCAGAGTCCAGTTCTTGCTATTCCCATTTTAAAAATTAATTAAAATTTCTGCATATATGGCTATTGCTCACCTGTTTTGCCCATGTTTCAAGCCAAACGACAACAAGTGAGGTAATTTAGAGATATAATTGTATATAAAGCATATAACAATCTTTATGTAAGATAATGATAGGAACATGGGTATCATAGCTCATCGTTGGTTTCTCGGAAAGAGTCACCTACAAAGGATTTAATTAGTGGAAGGTTCTAACCAATAAGGAAGTAGAGTAAAGTGTTACCAAGTGTTGCAGAGTAAAAACCCCAAGGCATCTGCTCTTTGAGGCAATGCTAGCATAAGAACTTGGGTATTATGGGGTGCTGAAGTCACACTTATAAGATGCTCAATATGGAGTACTAAGTGTTTTATTTTTTTCCATTAATAGCTATCTTTCAAGGGTGGGTTCCTCAAGTACTTATTAGATAACTAAATTTTAACATTTAAAAGGTAAATTATGATTCTTGTGTTTTAACCAGTCGCCTGTACATTGATATCATTAGGTCTATTTGTGAGTTGAATGCTTATAAAACCCTAGTCAAGAGAGTTTGTATTGACCTCATACCAAGTCCTGGAAATCTGTTCTAGTGGTTGATGATGCATATCTTTGGTTGCGAGTGACTTGTTCATTTTTTATTTGTGCTCTACTCTTCTATGACACGGTTCAAAGTAGTGGTATATAGTCAAGAATGAATCTCAAATTTATAATAAACTAGTAAAATTAAACCAAACATGTCTATTTATTAAGAAGCTGTCTGGAAACACACAGATTATTGGTTGCATGATTGCTTCAAGTACAGGCATAACACAATCATTATATCAAATTACCAATACTAATTTTACAAGTCTCACTTGTAGTGCAATTTATCACCACTTTAGTACAGTTTAATTTAACTTGCTACAGCTCCAGCACCAAATCTACAATGCCAAAAATTATGAATGAGTAATAATACGTAATCATAATCTAATTATACTTCAGTCATACATGTATTATGATACTTCATGATATATTAATTTGCATTGAAATCTAGAAATATGCTGGGGATTAGTTTGATTTGAGATTGATGTTACCTTACATCTTATAAAACATTTTAATCAAAACACTTGTCGATAGGGTATTTGGGTATAATTTGTAGGATGTGTTTAGGCAGTGGGAAAGAGGAGCAATGATAGAACCTTTTTTTATCTTAATAAGTATCCAAGCACAACAATTTCTTATGTAGTTCGTTTTTCAGTTAAGTAAATAGTTATATGATCATAGTACTTGGCAGTAATGCTGAAAATATTAGAGGAAATGCTGAAAAAATGCTTTGGAAGATAATACAATCAGAATAGACACACAGACCTACCCTCCCTGTCTTAAGCAACAATATTGCTCTCCAAAATTCTGTTATGCCTCCCCACAATTTCACATCCCCTTTTTCTTTGACAGTTTTCTTTTCTCTGTTCTACAGTAATACTCAACACTCCCTTGAACACCTCTTGCTCTCTCTTTGTTTGCCTTATCATTTGTTATTTTGGTAATTTTTGTACTATGTATTTTGTTGTTGAGATGAGACTTTTTATGAATACTTAAAATGATGCTAATGGAAGATACTTATCAAATTTGTGTGTGAGGAATTACATTCTAGATTTATGTAGTACTTACACTCTGCATCTGTTCTGATCCAGTGCTCATTATTTCCAGTTGAGCTACTGCATATTTGCCCTAGCTGTGGTGGGTTCCAATTGGTCATACAGTGTTGGGACCACTCTCTTGATCTGGTATCTGGATGAAATCTCTTGCCTTTGTCTGGATTTGTGGGCTTCCCATTATCATATTCATGGAAGAATTCATGAGAAACATTTTGTATCTCATCTTTGTGGGATTTAATGCCATCTTTTCCGTTTATGGGGCTTTCAGGATAGACTTTTCTGTGAAACAAACATAGAACCTGCATACCCGGATGAATGAACCAATTAATTTATGATAATATGATAGTATTCACTGTATTTTCCAGACAACATATTGAAATTGTGAGTTTGTTTTAATAGCTAAATTTATTCTGGCACTTTACTGACCAGGACTGACATTTGGCACATTACTTTTCTTTGCAGTTATACTTAGTTAATTCCTGAGTGGAATACCTTCTGTTAAAATTCTTTTGATATGCTTTACTAATTTCAGATGTTCATATACTGGTTTTCCTTAGATTCTCCTTTATGTATGGTGTTTTACTCTATCTATATGAAAACAACCAAGCAATATATGTTGTCATCGTATTGATAATTTTTTGCTAATAAATCTGAGAACCTGAAGATTCTCATAATCTGGTTTGTATAGTTTGTGTTTGGTTTCATCCTTTTTTACATGATTCCTACTGTAATCACATTCAATTTTCATTGGCAAAAATAAGATGATAAGGAAATAATCAAAGGTAACAGGTGGTAGAACAACCAAGGGATTTGTTGTTAAATGTGGTTCAGAAGATCTAGTATTAGACACCAACCTTGTGTAGGTTTTTATTGGTTGAAGCAGAATCAGCATCATTCTTGGAAGTGTTGCAACTTTTTGAAGAACTGCAGACCTTTTTTAATATCTTTCTCATAATATGCCTGGCAGCAGACTTAAGTGTTTTCTTGACTTGTGTTTCACTTCTTATTCCCGTCTCTGTACAATCTTGACTTGTTGCCTTTGTCCTATCAAGTAGCTCAGCTAACGATGCTCTCTCTTTCCTTAGTTGTTTTGTTTCTGGTAGTTCAAATGAGGACCCCAGTAAATATCCTTGCAGTGGGCATACAGCTTTGTTTATGTATTCTTCAGCTTTGGGTCCATCTATTTCCTTTCCTCCAAGTGTGATAGTGCTAACATAGCTGTTTCTTCCTGATGAATCATGGAAACTTTCTTCTCTTTCAGCCTCAAGAAATTTCTCAAGCTCATAACTTATGAGCTTGATTTCATTTTCTGTCACCTCTTCACTTCTCATTGTTATGTTTTTTGAAGGCATAGCAAATGTTGGTGTTCCTGGTTCATCGGTGACTGTTTCTGCACCAAGAGTTCCAATTGTTAGAAAACCTTGAAAGAGCTGAGAGCTTATTGCTGGTGTTTCTTCTTGAGATTTGTCTTCTCTGCTGTCAACCAATCCAGAATAAGATATTTGATTTTCCTGATTGTCTGACTTTGAGAACCTGGGCTGAGTTATGAAGCATGGCTTTGTCTGGGAGTATTGATTGTCAAGTGTTGGCTGCACTGTAAGGCAAGTACAAGGGTTTCCTGAAATTGGAGTCCAAAAGAAATTACTAAACTTGTGAAATTAACAATTGATAATAGATATACATGCTACATATCTTGGTGAAACATTGATTTCTTGCTATTATTCTCCTTGTACTCTGGGAAGAGGGCTACGGAACTTGTGAAAAAAGGATAATAGTTAGATGAGTTAAATGTGGACATGGGAAGTGGAGAGTGATCCAAGTACAAGTTTTTATTTTCAGTAGGTTATTGTTTGCAACCACGTGATAAAGTGGGATGCAGATGTTTCAAGCACAGCAGTGCTCTTGATATGTTTAAAAGGCCTATTGTGCAAAACACCTTACGTTTACTTAGGCCGAATCTCTTAACAATTTTGGTAAGATTAATATTCATAAGCTAGAGCTCGGAAAAATCAATGTCATATTGTGTTATTGCATTGACTGACAGTAACGGTCACACAATTTAGAAATGTCTAGGTGTGACTGATGACAGTTTTTAGCCTAAAAGATTGTTATTTCTTTTCATTCATTTCCACGAAGAAAAATAGAGGAAAAAATGGATTCTAAGAGATAAGATAATAAGGACAGCCCAATACCCAGTGCGGAATCCTTGAAAGGTTCTATATTATTCTGCCGAAGTTTTCGATGCACCCATTGAAATAACTGCAATAAGGAAAGTCAGGGATAAAGCTTAAGTAGTGAAGAAATTTTTAATTGTCAATTGGCAGAGGTTAGACTCACCTTCATTTTGATCTCTTTTCCTGTTTGATAACCAAATTTTTCTTAGTTAACTGATTATGCTGGAAGATATATATATGTGCAAGGAAAAAGATCTCTACGATTGGCAGGTTACGATTGTTAAAGTGAAAAGGCAAAAGACCTTTTCTTTGTGATTCATTATGAGTTGGAAGTAGATATATGCTAGAAGAGTCTAAGTTAGATGTGCGCATAGAGAAAAACAATTAGATAGATACAACTGTGTGGTTGGCTATTCTTTTCAAAATTCTAATCATGAGTGTATTGTAAATTGTTTGTGGAATAGGTACCAACAAATTGCTATTTGTCTATATTTGTCTCTGTATGAACTTAATGGAGTTCGATCACGAAGAAGCTAAAACACAATCAGAAAAATATACTCTATTATGGTTAAAAATGTATCTAATAATATACTACTACCAATTAGGGAAAATATAAATTTGCAGTTACTGGGTTCTTTAAGTGACATGCTATTATTGGAAACATTGCTGCTGTTTAATTCGAAAGATCTACTTCTATTAAATGATTAATACTTCCTGTACTTTGTGCAAAATGCAAACCATCTTTTAAGTATTAGCTGTAAACTGAAACTTTTTCTGTTTAACTTGAAATCCCAGTGTTTTGAATTTTCTGTCGCTGTTATGGAACCTGTAGAACTTGCTTAGACACTTCTAAAGTTATTTAGAATCAAAACGCTAGACTCTATTCTGAGGGCTAGGGTGCAAAGTTTCCGGATGAGCTAAAAGCACTAAGAAAATCTCTTTTCATGATGTGCCTGTATATTAATGTGCTTATATCATCATCAGCATTATTGTTATTATAAAGATGTAGATAGGTGGTGCAAGTATCAGCTAAATATGGGGGCAGGGGTATATGGTCAAGTGGATCATCAACCTTCAATCATTATCACGTCAGGCCCAAAGTCAACTGTGCTAATGGCTCTTTGACTATGATTGTGTTGATTTTGAATTGTTACTAACGTTGTTTATGATGCCTTGGTAATTCTTGATAAAACCTTTTGCGCCTTTCTAATTACTCATATTTCCACTGAAGCGCATTTCAGATTGATTAAAAGTGTTCTAGAAAAGAAAAAATATTGTTTGTATTGTTTGCCATGTGATTTTAAGTGATCACTGTTTTGACCTTCCTCCCATTGCTATTTTAAACCTGGGAATGAGATCATTGAAGGGTTGTACCCCTTGCCCAGCCCTTTGTTTGATGTGACGTGGCTTCCTTCATTTTTCTCAATCAAGGAGCATTTCCCGTCTCATGCTATCTGCGGTTCAATCTTTTAGGATTTTATCTGAGCCATTTTTGTTTGTAGTTATGCCTTATGAATTGCCTTTATTGTCGTACAGCATGTTGCAGAGATAATTGCTGTTCCTGAAAGTTCAGCATCACACCTAGAAAGTGATCAGTCATATTTTCCCAGGAGAAAACTGACTCTTCGCAAACAATTCGCCTCATTGTTGACACACTCACACATGGGTGATATGATAAGAGAATACATAAAAATATTCTCAATAAAACATATATTTGGCTGTTTCTTTATGTACCTTTACAAATTTCTTTACCACCTCTGTTCATTCTGGAATAGAGTTTTCATAGTGTGCACTCCGGAATGACCAGGACGTACTAGAAATTTTTTTGTGGTGCATGACGTCATTGTCAATGTGCTTAAGCAAGAGTAGTTTCTACAAAACAATAGTTTATCCAAAGATGGTAATTTGCAATTGAATTAACTCATGAACATATATACCTCTTTTTTATCCAAAGTTTAGAACACATTTGATTCAAGATGAACCTTTCTTTCTAGTCAAATTTTGTGGCACTAACCAATAATTTTCCTGAAAATAATACACTACACAGTTCTCCTGCACAATCCAGAAAAGAGATGAATTATTGAGTTAAGTACGATTGGCTTACTGTTGATGGGTCATTCCTAATATATTCTCCTTTGGATTGGTTGATAAAAAGTGTGCAGCATCAGCATCACACTTGCAGCATCAGCTGCATTTGTTTGTCATATGCTTACCTGCTTTGTCAGGAATGTTGTCTCAAATCTTGTTTAACTTAAATGCTTAATCTTTTCCTTCAAGTTGTTTTCATGACCAATATTTTCCATTAACTCAGCATGTGGAACAAGGCGAAAATATTTGACTAACAATGAGAACGTTCCCAATTTAGATCAATTTCTTGGCTTCACGACACCAATTCACTATGTTTCAACAGGGGAATATGTCCCAAGTCTTAGCCCAATAATTGCTTAGTCAGATAGGCTTATTACTGATTCAAACAAATCCCACTTATGAACTAAACTTTTGTGTTATGGCATCTTCAAATTTAGCAGCACGCTGGGAAGACTAACATGAAAGTTGTCATTTGCTAGTAAGGACAGAGCCAAGTCAGCCATTCAAAAAGTGATATCCAAAACAAACACTAAGTCTTCAGGGTTATGGGGTCACCTTAGTCATTGCAGCAGGCTACATGGGTGACCCATATAAAGGATAAATGGTGGCAGTACAAGCACCAAGTAAAATAAGACACTATAAGAAAAATCTGTTTTAACTAACAAAAAGCGGGGTTATAAAAATGAAGTCACTAGTATGAGTGAAGTCTACTCGGTTGAACACAAAATTAAATATTTAATATTGTGTTCGCAATGGAGACCTTTAATTCATACTAAAATTTATTAAAATAATAATAATAAGTTAGCGTCTAGAATGGGGACACAAAAGAGATGTAATGAAAAAAATTAAGTGACAGAATAACATTGAGTTTAGAATAGAAACACAAAGTGGATGCAAATTAAAAGTTATTAAAATAATAATAATAAGTTAGTATCTAGAATTGGGACACAAAGTAGATGCAAGTTAATATTTTATTACATTTAGCATAGGTCTAGGCGACACTAAGGTGACATGGACGTTTATTGTCACCTTAACACACACTAAGTTAATGAGAAAAAAACAATAAAACATTAAAACATTTTTGTCTCACATTTTCATTTTCTCACACTTTCAATTTTTCATTCATGTCTCACTTTTAAATTCATAATCCCAAAATTCCTCCCAAAAACCCTACTGTCTTCTTCGTGATCATTTTGCTCTTCTTAATTTTATTTTTCGTTTTGGTCTTCGTGGTCATTTCGCTATCCTTAAGTGTATTTTGCTCATATTTATTTTTCAAGTAGTGTCCCTAATGGCGATACACATTTGCTTTTTCACATAGTGTCTCCAACGGCAACGCTAAGTTTAATTATTGTTGGAGATCTCACATCGACTAGAGATTAAGATATTTCATAGTATATAAGTGAGTGCAAACCTCATCTTATACGTTAATTTTATGAGGTTGAGTTTGACTTGAAATTCACTTCTTAATGTGGTATCAAAACTATTTCTAAAGTGTGATCATGGTAGACGTTGTTCTGCTTCAATAGTTTTTCTCTCCAAATTCATTTATGAAACTTTGTTTTTGATTGAAAATGGGTTTCTAAGGACATTCAAATTAATTGAACATATGTTTCTTCATTATCAAGCATTCTAGATTTGGATTACTTGCATCTGATGTTGAAGAGCTTTGAAACATGGTTTCAGCAGTTGTTTATCATTTTCGAATTAAGTTTTGTGTTGTTTTCCTTTTTCAGTCAGTTACGTGTTCTACCATTTAAGTTTTTCACTTTTACTATTCTTGCGATTTAAGTTTCAGCAAATTTATTTTTCAGCACTTTACTTTCATTGCAATTTACTTTCCAGCATTTTACTTTCATTGCAAATTACTTTTAAAGAATTTTACAATTTTATAAAATTTTATTGTTCATCTTCTCTTTGACCTAGATGATCTGCTATTATGTTTTTATAGTTTTAAGAAGCAACAAACGATCATCTAGAGATGGTTTGAGCTTCATTGCACTTTTCATTACTTTTTACTTTGTTACATTTTTCAACTTCCCCCTAATTAGTTTGTTTCCAAGAGCATGCACACATTAAGATTTTAATTGCATTCATACATTTCACGTGGATTCAACCTATGCAAACTCTATACCACATTAGAAGGAACTTTGTAATTTGTTTGATAAAATTGTACGTGATAAATAGTCGTCACCCTCCTCCTCAACTCATATAGATTTTCTACTGGCTTCTTACACAAACAATTAGAAAATGGTCTCAGCCGCAAGGCAGTGACCATGTGATATATGTTAACTTTCAGACTCAAGTTTTATATGCTGAGGGACTTTTTTTTTAGGGTTTTTAATTATGATGGGGTTATTTTTTTTGGTTTTTACTAAAATGGGATCTGTTTAAAAAAAATTATAAATTTAGGCAAGTCGTGCCAATTTGACACAATTTCATATGCACAAATCGTTCCAATTTGATGTCATAATTTTTAATTTTTTTTTATTATTTATATATTGGGTAGTAAGTTATGTAATGTTAAAAATTAATTTGATACATAATTTTCTAAGAGTGTTAGTTTTAAGAAGAAGAAAAATTGGATAATCGTGTATCACAATTTTTTTTTCTGAAGTAATAATTTTTTTTATCACAGTTCAAATAATACATTTTTTAAACTTGTTTATTTTTTTTAATGTCATTTATATTAAAATATAAAAAG
>Ga0123341_1000404_pt1 | contig 25462 bp, 17 predicted proteins | sample Turbeapinknodule_FD_89959 | JGI IMG/M metagenome (GOLD analysis project Ga0123341, IMG submission 89959) | Root nodule microbial communities of legume samples collected from Mexico - Turtle bean Mexico pink nodule | ecosystem: Host-associated > Plants > Roots > Nodule | place: Mexico: Nepantla...
ATATTACTATTATTAAATTTATGTGCAACTATATATATATATATTTATTTATTTACATTGATCATCATCAACATCCTTATTATTAATATCTTATTCTATTTTTATTTTAATCTTTAATTATTATTATTATTATTATTATATAATTTGTGAAGTTATGGGTCAAGTCCGACTATGAAATATACCGGTCAGTTGTTGATTATAAAGAGACAAATTCTTCCTACACCCAACATTTTTGAACCTCCACCAAATACAATTTTAAAATTTCAAAAATACTCTTTATTTTAGAAATGAAAATCTGGAATAGAAAATAATACATTCCGGAAAAATAGATCTGAAGATCTTTTTGTGTTCCAGAAATAAAAAATCAGAAACAAAAATCAAAAATCCATTCTAGATAAGAAAATTCGTAATACAAAAAATAATACATTAAGGGCATTTTTGTCTTTTCCAATGGATTTGGGTGCAGTTATATGGTGCAGGAAGCAATTGCCTTATAAAGAAAGAACTGGATTTAAGTTTAGTCTCATTGGCTTATTGGCTTGTGTTTGGAGTGTGGTGTCATGGGTCAAGTCAACTATGAAATAAAAAAATAACTGGGTTTAAGTTTAGTCTCATAGACTTAGGGGACTGTGGTGTTATGGGCAGAGTCAGATGTTGTTACAAGCATATCATTTACCAATCTGTGTATTTAAGGACATTAGTACCGTATCAACACAAATCAAAGGATCTCGAAAAATCAACCTTAAATAGGAGATGCCTTAATATATTTATTACGAAAAAAACCAATAACAAGATCAGACAAGACAAAATGAGAAAAACCAATAACAAGACCTGATAGAAAAGACAAAGAGAAAATTTTAGAGAGAGAAATTATACCATAGTTAAGAATCTTTATACTTTTTGTAAATACTCTAGTGCTATGGTCTGAAACATAATTTTTATTCAGTTTTAAATTAAATTAAGTTTTATATTAATTTATTTCATTGAAAAAAGTTATTTTAATTTACTTAATTAAATAATTGAATAAAATACAATCATTTCACGCATTTGAAAGCTAACATGGTAGTTTATTAGGATATAAAACTAATTTGGAAAAATGAAATACCATTCATTAATTTAATAAATAAAATTGATTTAAGCAAAGAGTTAAAGATGGCTATTTTTTTACAAATTTGATAAACGGAAATTACAGGAGGAGTTAATCCGTGAAGTCATAGAGATTAAATTTGATTTGATAATTTATTGTATGATAAGGTGAATTAATGGACATTAAATTGTATGATTAAATGAGGTGAAGTAAGTGAGAAATTGAAAAGGTTGATTAATTTGTCTAACTGAGACAGGGTGAGACGATGGGTCCGGTCCACTTTGGCATAGAAACTATGATTTTGGTTTGGTAAATGGTTAGATAATGCATGAAAGTGGAAAAGTAGTGAGAGAGAGTTTATTATCCAGGTAGCTTTTGATGTTAACCCAACCCCGTGACCTGACCCCCCGAGCCCCCCCGAGGCACTACACAAAACATAATTAAAAGGGAAAAACATAACCACCCAATGCATAAAACAGAATACCGATTTAACCTTTTGGAAAAGGAAAATCAGAAACTTACTCTCTCCTTTCTTTCCTCCTCCTACTACACGACCAAAACTATGCCATTACAGGCAAGACCTAAAGTTTGAGACACATCGCACCAAAACCTAGGTAGAATCAACTGCTATACCACCTCGGTTCTCTCAAACTCACAACACAAGAAAAACCCACACTTGCTCATTTTCATTTTCATTCTCATTTTCACCTGCTTCAAGATGCCCAGGCCTGGCCCAAGACCATACGAGTGCATGAGGAGAGCTTGGCACAGCGACCGCCACCAACCCATCAGAGGTTCTGTCATCCGACAAATATTCAGGTTTTTTTCCTCCTTTTCCTTAATGCTCTATTCCTTTCCTCGGATTCGTAATCGCGCTTCACCTCTTCGATTAGGGTCGCCACCCAGTTTCACTCTCCGTCTACTAAGAGCAACAAGGAGTGGCAGGAGAAGCTCCCCGTCGTTGTACTCAGAGCTGAAGAAATCATCTACTCCAAAGCCAATTCCGAGGTTCTTCTCTCTGTTTCAACCAAATGCATGTCGCACTTTCTTAGATCTTTTTGTTTACTTTTCGTTTCATTTGCTTAGGCAGAGTACCTCAACCCCGCCACGCTCCTCGACCGCCTCAACGATGCCATTGACACTATCATTCGCAGAGAACAAACCAAGGAGACCGGTCAGCTTCTGCCACCATGTATCGAAGGTACTCCAAATACTTTTTTCATCTCATTTTCACATTTCCCTTCAAAATTTTCAAAATCTGCTTCTGTCATTTCGGAATTATAAAATGCGAGCGTTTTTTTTTTTTTTTTGTTAGCTGCACTTAACCTTGGTTGCAAGCCAGTGAGAACATCAAGAAGTGATAGGCACAATAACCCCAGGACTTACCTTACATCTAGGAATCAACAACACCCTTGTTCTGTTTCTCCCGAGACTGTTGCTGGCAATGCTTTAGCGTTTCTTCCAGTGTCGGATTCTGGCCAGCAGACCAGCCGAACTAGCTACTCTTTGTTAAACAATTTTGCTGCTGTTCACCATTACCAACCCTTGGCAGTGGAAACTAACCCCTCATTGAACTTGGGTTCGGTTTACCCTTTATGTTATGGTGTTGAAACCCAAAAGCCTCGACTGCGGATCAACAACCTAGGGAACACTTACTCTGATACAATCTTTGTTGGCAGACCAGTCATTAGTCCTGCCTTGGAGCCATCTAGAATGGATCCATTTGAGACCTTGTCCTGTGGTAGAGTCCATTATTCTCCAAACAGAATTGTGAAAGAAACTGCTTTAAGTGTTGCGGAGGAGGAGTCGCCAGCTGGGGAATGTGATTTGTCTTTGAGGTTGGGTATATGTTTGCAGACTAAAAAAACAAGTTCAGCATATGAATTAGAAGATCTCAGGCTAAGAGTTTCTCAGGAGGCTGGTAAATTTGGCCATTCATTTCAACAGATCAATGAAGGGTACTGTTTTTACCCCAGAGGAACTGGTTATGGTGCCATTTAGTGCATGTTTTGGGAACAAGCTTCATCTGGGGAACGTAATTGCTTTTTTATTTTCCTTGGGAAAAATAACAAAAGTGATTATTTCTTCAAAAGAAGTTAAACCAAATATGCATTTATACCATGATGTTGAGGGTGATCAGAACAGGGGCAACTTTTCAGAAGGGCAATGCTCTTCTAGGTAGAATTAACGGGCAATTTTGTGGGCAATGACAGTTCCGTCCAATCTGTTTACTGGTAGAATTACTGGGTCAGGTTTGTAGTTTGTCCTTCTTGTTGTAGCATATATGCTTTTGCAATTCTAGTTGATCCATGATGTTTGTCCTCTCACGTGGATTATCTGTTTGTAGCTCTGCATGTAAAAATTTAGGTGGTGACATTGATTTTCTCTATCATTGCTGCAAAATTGATCTGTATATGAATGTTAGCTTGCTTTGTTTTGTATCTGCATGGTTCAGAAATTATCAAATTAGAGAAAGGAAAGAGAAACAAATGTCTTAATGAATGTTTAAATTGCCCAACTTAATGTGTGGCCTGATTGAACTAAAAAATTGTGGGGCAAACATATGACAGATGTACTATATATTTCTGCTATCTGGACCTCTTAAATCCATATGGTAATGAGTTCAATCTGCTAACTGGAATCACTTTTCAGTTACGATTAGCTCCCTTAATCCAAGGCTTTGCTTTGCAGAATTATGTCTAATGCAAATGATCAACCGAGAAAGAGGCCATAAAGTGCATTCCGTTATAATCAGTAAATTACAAATGTAAAATAAAAACAAATTTTCATTTTTGTAGTACTTAACAGGACTTAATTAGATGTATGGCAATATAGAACTGGTGTTTTAAGAGATTAAATATTCTTGCTCTTTCTTACGCTTGATCTCATTAACACTGAGAATGCCAAATGTAATTGACAACGTTTAATGTTTGAAGTCAATCAATCGGTCGTGTTATAAAGGATAAATCAGGCCTCATCATTGATGCATTTCAAATTTCCCACTGTGCCCGATAAGACGCAGGGCTTTTGATCATCAAACTAATTAAGAATGAACAATGGCAGTTGCGGGAGCAGAGTTTGATTCCTACATGGAATTCAACTCCTGCCTCTCCGGTAATAGTAATCTCAACTTTTTCAAATGCAAATCCTGTGCTGGAATGGCAATAGGCATGGTTTTTAAAAACTCTTTAACTCGAGTTTGTGTTTTTATTCCCCAAACAAGTAAACTCGGAAGCAAACTTGTTTTTGAGGTAAATTCGGTAGACTCGTGGTGATGGTGAATTCGGTGAAGTTTTTGAATTCGTGAGTCTGTCACCGAATTGACGAGTCAGAGGGTTTTTCGCTGAGGGTTTTTCGCTTAAACCCAAAAACCTTTTTCGTTGGCGTTAGGGTTCACACGTTTGAGGTTGAGTTTCGTTGTTCATTGTCATGGTCACTCGCACGCCTTCTTCTCTGTTCGTGCAGTGGTGTCGTTCGTCGTGCGGGTTTGCAGTGGTGTGCAGGTTTGCAGTGGTGATCTCAGGTTAGAGCAGTTCTGTGTTGCTTGCTTTGATGCAAGGTTTTGTTTTTAAGTGGGATAAAATGTTGCAGAGGGGAAACCTTGAAAGAAATTTTAATTGGGTGCATGTGCAGATTGGGATAATTGGGATTTTTTTCAATAAAAAAATTTAATTGGACAGATTGGGAGAAACTTATAAATTATAATTGGTATTTTTTTTTAAATTTGGCAGACTAGAACACTACGTCAGATTGTGAACTTTTTTTTTCAATTGAATTTTGTTTCTAAATTAAGAATACTTTATTTTTGAAATTCATGGTCTTTTAAGAATGTTTACAAATTTTTTATTTACAATTGAATTTTGTTTGTAAATTAAAAATATTCCATTTAGAATATAATAATCTTTTAAGGAATGTTTATATGCTTTCTGTGCACTTAAACCATTGGAAAATTTGCTTAAAGCAAATGATTAAACTTATATAAAGTCCTATAGGTGATGTTTGTATTCATTTTAATTTGATTATAACTGGAGGTTCTTATCTTAGAATGCATAATCTTTTAATGCTGATTTTTATGCTCTATATTATCGAAGTCTAACTCCAATTCCAATTCTAATGACAAGGCAATGCTGATAGAGCGTGTAATAATAATTAAGATTATAGTCTCGAACGTGTAAAGATCATTCTGATGTAATAAAGCAGATTGAATCTGTTGGATTTTATTCACTTAACATTCCCAAAATGGTGAAGTGAGTTAGTTGATTTAACCCACTAATTCATTTTGTCTTATCTATTAACATCGCACCTTCAAGTTGGTACAAGGTTGGTTTCCTCGCTGCTTTGGTTTTCCTACCTAATTTATCTTTAGAAATTTTTCTCTTTAACTATTTTCAATTTTTTTTATCTTTATATTAATATTTTATTTTATTAGTGTATTATACACCGCGTCATTTTTTTATTTTTATTTTCTTTTAAATATATTAAAAATAGTTATGAGAAGCAGTTTCAAAATATGACTTTTTCTTTTAATTTAATTTTCTAAAATATATCTCTATTTCTTCAATTTTCATTGACGATTGCTGCTTTTTAATTTGAATTTTTGATATTTGATCACCATTTTTTCTCTCTTTCCTCTTTCTCACTTTATCTCTCTTATTCCTCAAATCTCTTGAAACCCAAATAACATGACTCTCATGCTTTCTCTATGTTTCTCATGCTCTCCGCATCTCTCATACATACGAATACACATAAATCTATATTTTATTTTTTAAATAAATATAAATACACATATAATAATAGTAAATAAAAAATGCAGATGCATACGTGTGGGAACGGTTCTCCCCTAGTGTATATATAAAAGAAATTATATTTTTATATTAGTGAAAGTAAATAATATGTATATGTGAAAAATAAAATGAGTAAAACATGTTAGAAAATAAATTACTTTTTCTTAAAATATTTTCCCTTTATTTTGATATCTAAAACTAGATTTTGATGGGTTAATTCTTCATTTGATGGCCTACCAACTCTTTTACCTTTTTACCTTTCCACAAGTTAACATTTTTATTCAATTCTACAGTTGTCAGCAAGTTTACTCTTCACGTCTTGTTTTGGATTGGTTTGTTTATAGTTTAGGTTTTAGGATTTAATAGATTATTTCTTTAATTATTTATTATTATTATTATTATAATTTTAAAGTATCTATGAGTTAGTGTTTGTACACACCAACCTATTTTATTTTTTAGGTGATTAACGTCCATACCAAACTCTTTTTTTTTTTTGTTCATTATGACTAATTGTTCTTTCAATCTTTCAGGTATGAATTATAATTGTTTTTTTTTCATATGTTTGGGTTCTGAAAGAACAACAACATTTTTCACTCAATAGAGTTACGAGTATAAAGAAAATCCAAGGTGAGTTTTTTCGGCTTGTAGCTCATAAAAGGCAAGAAGACCTTGATAATATTTTAACTGTAAAAATACCAAATGTATTTTGTATTTCATGAAAAAAAAATGAAGACAACATTTAAATTTAGATATTGCAACCCAGCTAGTTAAGCATAGAATTCAACTCATTAAGCTATATTAGTCAATACGTAAGAAACAAATACAACGATAAAATATTTTCCTCCCATAATTAACACAAGAATTTTTCATAAAAAAATATCATTGACATGAAGAACTTTTTACAGTCTATGTCCAGTGTTCAGAAAAGAAAATAACAAAAAATACAAGAAAAGAAAATACACAGAAAATAAATGCAAATCAAAGAAAAGACATAGAAAATAATTACAAATAAAAGAAAATATACAAAAATACAAATAAAAAAAATACACATAAAATGAAAACTATAAAATTAAAGTAAATAAAAGTAAGATGAAATAAGAAAAACTTGGCCTCAAAATAAGTTCTTATTTAAAGTATCCAATTCCTTCTTTCCATATCCATCTGCCTAGTTAATTCTTCTTTAATGTCACTAGTTAATTCTTATCAAGTACCTTTATTTTAAAACATACCCCATTTTTTTTGGGATGTTGAATGGTTTAGAAAACATCAAAATTAACATCTTCATCGTGTACCTTTAATTTGAACTTATCATCATCAGCATTAATAAGGACTTGAACGATTATCATTAAAGGTCTTCCCAAAAAATGAGTACTTATGAGTCTTCCTTTATGTTCATGATAACTAAATATCTAGGAAAAATAAAATTTTCAACATTTACCAACATGTTTTCCACCACCCTATAGGGGAAATTTGAGCTATATGTTCTCCATTTGAATCATGTGGGTTTGAATTTTGCCTCTTTTATTTTTGAGAGCGTGGATAATCAAATTAATCTTAACCCCAAAATCAAGTAAATGTTCTCCCATTTGAAAATTTTCCTTTAGTGATAAGAATCGTGAAGATCCAAAGATATTTCAACTTGGGAGGTAAATATTTCTAAATGATAGCAGTGTATCCTACTTCCAATTCAATTATGTCCTCCTCAACAAGTATTTTATTATTCACCAATAGCTCTTTCATGAATTTTTCATATTGTAGACGTTTTCTCCAATGCATTAGAGAAATATTGATTTGGAGCCTTTTAAATATATCCATGAAATAAACATACTATCTCTCACTATCTTTCTTAGTTGACACTTTACGGAGATCCTTACTACAAGTACTTCACTCCTTTTCTTTTCTCTCACCCATTGGTATTTTATCTTCCTTTCACGCTTGTCTTTGTGTTAGAGAAAAAGTTCAACACCCTAAATTTTTTTATTAAGTGTTGAAAACATCTAAGTAGAAACGTGATCATGCTTCGTCCATAAAATGATATCTTAGTTCATCAATAGATCATGTAAGACATAAGTATTTCATCTAATGGACGATACAACACTATGTCATCTTATCTTTATGACTAATAAGCATAAATTGATGCTTAGACGATACACACATGCTATTAGTTAACCTTGTACCTCTCGAATATCTATGCGCTTATTTTATGTTGCAGGAAATATTTGTTATTTTCATCTGCCAAAGAGATCCATATGCAAACACAAATCACATCAAATTATCTCTTGGATAAAGAGATAAAAATGTTTTTCTTCAACAATCCCCTGACAACAACATTAATAATTCTAGAAAGATTATCTGTTTCATACAGCTATGTACTTTAATCAAAGTTAAGTAAAGACATAATGCTTAAGAAAAGATACGTAAATCCAACTTTTGAAAAGTTACGTAAAATAAGAAAAGGGCATTTAATGTTGCATAGAGTGCATTTAATACATCATTCACAGTGAAGCTCATCAGGTAAAAAAATGACATTTAGAAGAGTTGAAGTTGTTCAATGACTAGAAACAAATTTATAATGGCTACTTTCTTAAGAGCCTATATAAAACAATTTGAGAAGAATAAGATATAGACAAACCACATTGTATTATGTTGAAACTTTGCTGAAATTTTTGCGTCCATTAAAAAGCTTTATAAATAACATTGTTTGTGTCTTATTAGCTAACTAGAAGAGAGTGTACAAATATAATATATGTCAACAAACAATAATTCTCTCTAGTGAGCATTTGTGTGATCTCTTAATCACTACTTACACCTTTCACGTATTCTAGTTAGGAGTGATTTTTTGACAAATAATACTTGGTTATTAGTCCAAAGTGGTTGTTGCTCAAAGAATACTCATTTGAGCAAGGAATGACTTGTACAAGAATACTTATTTGAGTCAGGAGTAATTTATGAAAGAATACGTGGTTAAGCCAATAATGTTTTGTACAAGAATACTTAGTTAAGTCATGAATGACTTGTGAAAGAATACTTGGTTAAGCCAAAAGTGACTTGTAGAAAGAATACTTGAACGATGTTAGCAAAGAGTGGCTACGAGCCTAAATAATACTCGTATTGTACTTTGCAACATTAGACTACTTAGTGGAACTCAATTTGTTGATTGATAACTAAATGTAGTCTGCATAATTATACGAATTGGTATAAAAATACCTTTTGTATTTCTCCTATTTCTCCATCTATTTATATTTTACTTTATTATTGTTTGTACTAACTTAGGAATGAGAGTTATTGTGAGAATACATTTTTAAAAAGTTTTAGCCAAAAAAATTAGTTAAGCTATAAAATTGCTTCTGTTGCACTCTATCATATGCAAAAGCTTATGTTTGATCTTGAGGCATACAAAAAATATCGACAAAATAGCCATCATTAGACAATATTTACGAAAAGATTGTTGTATTAAACACTTGCATCTTACATTATCTGCTATTTTGTATAACCCACTTTCTTATAGACCAATCATGTTCATGTTCATGTTTTACACTTTATTGTGGAAACACTTAATCAAAATTAGGATTGTTAGACTTTAGGCCAAGAGTTCTCTATTTGAGGAAGAATTGTAATAAGTGCACTCTCTAACATGTGTCAAGGAAATGTGAGATACTTTGGTCCAGGCTCATGAGGGTCCAAAGGAGGTTAGATGAAGCAAATTAATGTTGCTGAAACATCAATATAAGATGTTCATGATGGAGGATACAAATGTGGTACTTTCATTTTCTTTGTGATTGTTCTTTTGGGTAATCGAATTCAAGAAACCAGATAAAAAAAACAAATCATTTTAGGGGTTGGAAATCTAAGAAAACTAAGACATGTATGTTCTTAAAATACCAAGGAAGTTCAAAGAAAATAAAAAATAAAGAAAGATTTAAAAACTAGATGAACTAGCATGTCTCTTGAAAACTTTAGTCCCAATTTTTTTAAATATTTGCCTATTGAATGTTCATTGGAGTTCTTTAACTGTTTCCATCATTTTTTGTGGGTTTTGTTATATGAAAGTTTCTTCCATATATGAAAGTTATCGAGATGATTTCTACCACCAAGAAAGGAGAGTTGCAAGGACGGAAAGACATACACATGGGGTTGGAGATAAAAAATATTCAATACAAATAATGTTAAATTTCCTAGATTTATAGGTAATTCTAATCTTAATGTTTACATAAAATGGGAGATGAAAGTAGATCAAATTTTCTTTTCTTATGAATATTTGAACTTGGACATTATTAAGTTTTCTTCTTTATAAATTGATGGTTGTGTCTTGTTTTGGTGGATCCAAGGGACTAGTGATATTGAAAAATGCAAGATGATGTCAATCATAACTTGTAATGCTTTTAAAGATTGTTCGAGAAAAATGTTTATACCCACGCATTACAAGTCAAAGGATGATAAAAAAAACTTCAACTTACAACCCTTTCTCATGCTAAACCTTACAAACTGCAATGGCTATATGATAAAATTGTATGTGACTTTGTTCCTATGGAATCAAGCCATTTGTTATTAGGAAAACTATGACAATATGATAGAAATGATATACATCATGGTATTGTTAATACCAACTCTTTAATGCACATAGGACATATAAGATAATGTTAAAAACTTTATCTCCTAAAGAATTCGATAAAGATTAAATTGTGATGAAGTTAAAGATATAGAGAGAGAGAAAAGAAAGAGATAGAATTGAGAGAGGATATTGTTATTAGGAAAACTATGACAATATGATAAAAATAATATACATCATGGTATTGCTAATACCAACTCTTTAATGCACATAGGACATATAAGATCACGTTAAAAACTTTATCTCCTAAAGAATTCGATAAAGATTAAATTGTGATGAAGTTAAAGATTTAGAGAGAGAAAAGAAAAAGATAGAATTGAGAGAAAATAATTTGTCTCTCTAAGAAAATAAGTTCTACATTATCCAAGAAGGTAGTCACTAGAAGACAATCTATATATTTTTCAATTTCTAAGCATTTAGATTTATTTATTATTTTTTTTTCTAAGATATTACAAAAAGTAGAAATACGTTGGAGATAAAACTTCCAAGAAATCAGACTACCTCATGAAATTCTTAATCTCTCTCCACGACCTAACTTCTTAAGTTCTATACATATATAAATATGTGACATAGGGAACTACCTATTTGTACTACCTTTTTACAAATCTTTCCACAGTTAATTAATCTTTTTATCTATTTTATTTTTAAATGGAGATTTTATCTATGTTAATTTATCTTCATTCTTTTTATGTTTTACCTTTATCTCTAAATTACTTTTTAATTAGCTTTTTTATAACTTCAATTTATAAATAATTTTATCTCATAATTTAAATAATGGAATGCAAAATTAAATATACTTAAAATAATATTTTATCATAAATATTAAAAATCAATTATTTACCATATTATGTAAAAATATTATCCTGCACAAGTTAAGACAAGAAGAAGGACAGGTGGCTTAAAGATAGAGCACCGTGACCCTACTCAGTGCCTCTTACAATACGAGCAAAACTGCTTCTCCACAATTTCTTTTCTGGTGACTTCGCATGTGTTCCATCTCCTCTCAACCCTCTTCTTCTTAGTTACCTTTCTCCTCTTCATCATCCCAAACACAACACCAAGCATTACAATTCCCAATTTCAGAGTCACTGGAATTAAAAAATAGCAATAAAAACAAGGTTAGATTTATTTTTCTTTGTTCTTTGGCTCCGATGTCCTGTGTTATTATTTTCTACCACTTTTTTTTTTAAATAAGGGAATTTTTTCTGTGTGATGAATTTTGCAGGTAAAAGATGGCGAGCTTAGTGGAGCAAGAGGGTGATGCTAGTGAGGGAACTTACACTTTGGAGCTGCCTGCTCCACCTGGTTGGAAGAAGAAGGTTTACAACTGTTTCTCTTTCTGTTATTAATGCACTCTTTCGCTTTGACTATTTCGTTGAGTGGGATTCACTGCTTAAGTCACCTTAATAGGTGGGTTTTGTGCCCCGTTCTTGCTTTGCCTTCAATGTGGGTCTTTTTTTTTTTTTTCTTTCTCGCCATATTCGGACTCCACTGCGTGATTTCAATACTCCGACAATACATAAATTAGGGCTTTTTGTACCTTTGGCTAGTTTGTGTTGAATTGTCTCATGTTGAATAAAAGTGCTTCAAAATTCTCATGAAATACACTCAGAAAATTATACAACAGACGAGTGTCAAGTGTTTGTTAGGGTTCTGTGGTCTGGCCCAATATTTTCTATATCTGGAAATGCGTTTTGATTGATTCTATTGTGGGTCTTATCTTATGTGATGTATCCCACATATACTCTTATGTGATATACTGCATTGGTTATTAGATTTAAACTTTTAGAGGCTGTATGCCACATTTCTATTGTAATGTTTCTTATGAAATCATAGACTCATGTACATGCTATATCATTAAAAAATATCATCAATTTTGAGTAACTTTATTATCATCTAGAATTTCTATGTATACTCTATGATATGAACTAAAAAAATGTTTCAGAAAGCAATTTTGGGGTCGGCTGCAATGCGCCACTTTTTGAGATTTAAAATGCTGATATGTATCCTCTGTATTCTTCTTTCTTTCCTTATTTGTTTCTTTTATGTTCTTTGTTGCTGGGTTATTTAATGAGAAGCTTGCTCCTCATGTGATATCCCTAAAATCTGCAGTGAAATACCAGATTCTATTAGTTTGTCAATAATACTATTGGGATGATATCTGAACATGATTGGAAGATACCCTTTAAAACTACCTACTTTATACTGATGTTGTATTACTATTAATGATGTAAAGATTGGTTAAAGGTTTAGAAGAGAGGGTGGATCTTTCCACTCAAACTTCAAGAGGCCCAAGAGAAAGTTAGGAGAAAGAACCTTGCACCTATGAAGATTTGAATTGGGTTCTTGGAATGTTTATTATGACTAGGTTTGGTTCTGTCAAGGTCTTGGGAGGTAAGTGATGACGTCTAACCAAGGATTAGGGAGAATGAATTGTTTTTGACATGTCCACTGAATGATTAAGAAAATAGAAAACATGGAAGGAGATCAGATAATGAAGAAGACACCACAATAAAAATTGATTAATAAGTCAAATAAGATTTGTCACATTGAATTAGCAATTCATTAGAATCAAAAGTTCTACTCAAGAATCTAAAGAGAATTTTTCTCACAAAGACTACTAGGCTCATCCACTAATTTTACCTATCCAATAAGGAATCTAATTAACTAATAAATATAATGTCCATAAAATCCTCTAATTATAAAATATAAGAATAAATACAAAGGCCTGATAAAGACACAACACAAAAATAATCTTTTTATTCTAACTCAAGCCTTCTTCTTGGTCTTTTATCCATGCACCTATCATACTAAGAATTCTGACTTCGGATTTAGTTTTTTATTACCTACAAACATAAAAAAAAAAAAAACCTACAAACATAAGTGTTAGGCCAATGTTAAGTGATCTAAAAAATAAAATCTATCTAAATTGAGATTTGAATCGTATGAGAGACAAATATCGTATTATCAATGTGTTTGTAGACCTTTTTCAGGATAAAACGCACCCTATAAAAAAAACTCAAACAATACTAAAATTAATGGACTATTTTCAAGTTTCACAACTAAGTCAATCCAATGCAAATATTAGAAACTTCCTCAAAAGCAACAAAAAAAATCTAAGAAAAATGTTTTTTAAATTCCATACAATGTTGGTTAAATTTAAGGCTAAAGGACTTGGTATTTAATACATATTCATCCATCATCTAGCTTGGTTCTTCTTTTATCTTCCTTTCTTCTCCAAATTATTTTGCTATTGCTCCTTAATATACAACTCTTTCCTTGGGCAATAAAACAAAAAGATTTATATGATTAGTAATTTCAAATATAAGTTAGATTCATAATTTGAAATAGAAGAAGTGATCCAAATTTTGCAGTCCCCTTTAACAGAATCTTTTTCAATAATGTCACTAGAGGACTTTAAAGTAACTTTTCAACTTCTCTTGTTTTTTTCTAACTTTTCTTTTTCTTCTTTTTCTCTAAACTCTTTCTCTTCCCCTCTTTTCTTTTTCCTCTTCCTCCTTCTCCTTTCTTCAGTTTCTCTTTTTAGCATTTCCTCGTTTTCTCTAAACTCTTCTTTCATTTCCCTCTCTTTTTCATCAAGTTCCTTCAATTTTTGTATTATTTCTTGGTATCTTCTTTCAAATCTTTTTTCTATCTTCTCTAATTTTGTCATACGTCAAATGAAATTGTCAAGAAAAGTAGTGGACCTCACCACACTTCTCATGTGTTTACACTCTAATGGATGGTTCCAGTGTGTTTACACTCAAATTGGCTTTTCAGTAATGCAACACTCTTGCCTTTTTCCTATTGTTCTCCACTTAAGTTTCTTATGATAATCAATAAATCTATAATTAGGAATTACTTTTAAGAGTGGCAATCACAAAATTTAAAACATAATTTTAGCACCAATGTTGAAGATCCCACATCGACTAGAGATTAGGACATTTCATTGTATATAAGTGGGTGCAAACCTCAACCCTATGAGCCAGTTTTATGGGGCTGAGTTAGGCCAACAAAAAAGTAGCAAAGAACAATTTGATTATCAACAAACAAGACAAACATGATTCCTATGGGAGAAAAAAAATTAGAGAAGACATTTGACGCTCAGGATAATTGACACCTTAGGAAAACAAGACAAACAATTCGGTAACCAGAAGATACACTAGAGACACTACTAGAACAAGGAAACTTAATTAAGATAAATTGAGTTCACTAGGTCCAGAAAATTATAAAAAAAAAGCTTCAAGAACTTAATTACCCCAAATAACAAATCTTCTAAACCAATTTCAAATGTCACCGGTTCTTCCTTTCTTTTTAACATCTACAAATTTCGGCCAGACATTATATAAATTTCAGCACCAAATCAACCCCCAATTCAAAAAATTTAACTCTCAAATTTGGCTTCAAACAAGCAGTTAATATTAGGGTTTTTGTAACACCTACTTGGCAGCCAATGTAATGACTTCTTGCAGCCTTCAAGCAATCAAGTTTCTATGGCTTTTTTTTGCGTTTTTTTTTGTAGAAACGGGATGTTAGCAGCCCTATTTCCCACTAAATTGATGCCCAAAAACTAGCACTAGTAACAAGCTCTTATACCAAATGATGAGGTTTCTTCTATGCCTCTGAATTTCAGATCTAAGACATTACAAAACTCAGAATTGGGTGGTTCTAACACGAGGTGAAAGTTCACGATTTGATTTGCAATTTTGACCCCTAAAACACTAAAAAGGGCTTTGTAAAACTCAAATTATGATTGAAAGTAAATTGGAGAAATATGAACCCTAAAATTGCAATATTGGGAATTAAAGATTCTAACTTGTACAACTGCAATTAGAAAGAACGAGAATGTAAGGGTAGGTGCCACAAACAAAAAGATGTTTGATAAGTCTTGAGGATCGTCACAAAAATTAATAATTTCTTGATAAGATCAAATTGTAGAAAGAAGAACCCTAGCAAAGAAATTTCTCACACTCAGTGATAACTAAAACATGTTAATTCCATTCATTCCCAAATTATTTACACAATTTAGTTCTCTTGCACTTGGAAGTAAATACATGAAAAAAAAATTCCAACATTGCAAGCATAACTAATATGCCTAGCTGGTTAAGTGAGACATAAATAAGCTTGAGGCTAGGGGTTCCAATCTTACATTAATCATTTAATATTGGTTTTTTTTTCTGCACCTCCATAGCTTCACCTCCTTACATGGATTTTACAATCCAGTATACACGAAAATAAATAAATAAAAAATAAGCGAACAGAAAATGAACGGTAAAACACCATAAAACTTACATCCACCACCATCACCGGCAACCAAGAGCACTTGAAAATAAAGAACACACCCCACTCTCCATCAAACACAAAAACCCATACATATACTTAGGAGGGTAGAGTTGGAATTAAAGAAAAAATATGGAAGTGTAGGGATAAGGTACATAGGTGCAGGGAGAATTTGCATTAATATTTTGTACACCTTTTAGCTCTTGCACTTATCATGGACAGTCTAATATTTAATAAGCCTTGTATTAGGTATTGGGCTTCCATCTGGTCATGGGTTTGGGCTTGGTGTTTAATGTTCACTTCAAGTTTGTTCGCCTTTCTTATGTCTTGTCCCTATTCCTAACACAAAACCTCAACCAAAATCTTGTATTATGATTGTTATTTTTTGCTTAATTTTTCCTGTTAGATGATGATGATCAACAAATTACATACTGTACTTCATTGCAGTTCATCCCAAAGAAAACTGGGACTCCAAAAAAAAATGAGATTGTGTTCACTTCACCAACAGGAGAGGAGATCAATAACAGGAAGCAGTTGGAAAAATATTTGAAAGCACACCCTGGTGGTCCAGATGTATCAGAATTTGATTGGGGCACTGGTGAGACCCCAAGAAGGTCTGCAAGAATCAGTGAGAAGGCCAAGGCAGTGTCTCCAACAGAAAGCGAACCCCCAAAGAAACGTAGTAAAAGAACACCAGCTTCACAAAAAGAAACTTTTCAGGAAGAAAAAGAAGAGGACACAAAGGAAACGGATATGCAAGCAGCTGATGATATCACCAAGGTTGATGAAGATATAGAGAAGGAAAAGAATGCGGTAACGGAAAATCAAGATGACAAGAGTGCGGAGGATACAAATATCAACAAATCTACTCATCCTGGAGATGCTAAAGCTGGAGAAAATATTAATGACGAGGAAAAATCCAATGCTGATGGAGAACTACACGCATTGGAAGATAAAGTTGTTAACAAAGGAACTGAGGGTGCTGAAGTTTCTCTGAGAAAAGATGAAGAAAAGATTGGGCAACCACACGAAGAGAGAAAAGAATATCACAGATCTGGGGAGCCAGAGAAATCTGAAACATGCACTACTGCTGACAAAACAGTTGAAGTGGAAGGTGTGAACAAAGAGGAATACATCAAGAGTACTAGTAAACTTGAAGAAGTTGAGAAAATAGAAGGAACAATAGTGAATAGTGAAGAACATGAGAAGCTTGATGAGATAAATAAGAAGGTTGAAGCTGAGTTGACTGAGAATGGAAATCATGGGAGTTGAAGTGGTGAGGTCAAAGGCTGGAGCAGGCAATAGATTAATAAGCTCTAGGCGTCTCCTCATTCTGACCCTTTTAAATCTGTTTGATGATGACTGTAGTTTATGTTGATGTTACATAAATGATTGTTTATTGAAACTACAATATACAGTTATAGAGCATAGCCATGTAATAGTTGTAGTGTGTAGTTGCTGTTGTGACATGAGGTAAGATGTATGAATTATTCTATTTTTAAACCTTTAACTCACAAAAATCTGTTTGAACTTGTTCTGACTCAAAGACTTTTATGTGTGTCGAGTGATTAACTTCTCCCTTGAATTAGCCCAAAATAAAATTTGATCTCTTTTTCTCTTAATGGGGTTTCTTTTTATAGACGATACTAGACTCACATAAATTCTAGAAAAAAAAATAACATTAAAATAGATTAATTATCTTCTAGAAAGTTGGTTGGGAATTTTTGTACTTAAAAATTATTAAGAGGTTGTTACGAATATAACTGAAATAAAATGACTTTTATTTTTGTGATCTTTTTTTGACCTGTTCTTACGATATCCAATGTCACATTGGAGTTTTCTGATGATATCAAAGTCGTCTAACTCCTCATGTGTTTGCTGCTTTCTTAAACTTGTCTAATCTTCCACACATAATTGCATATGCATGTTTTGTGCTTGTTGATGACATAGCTCAAAAATAAATTCACTCGGACAGTCAACCACTTGAATGAGAGAAAACCAGTAAAAAAATATCTAGATGGTTAACAAGGAAGAATCAAGAAAGAAAACACTCAGAAGATTCAAGGTGTTAAATTGACCTCAACTCCCACATCCATTCCTCCTCTTGCCATCTACCCATACTACATTGTCCTTCCTATTTTGTTGAGTTTCTAAAATTTCTGTGATATTTATCAATAAGTGATTCCTTTCCCAACCACCTATCCTCCCAAAACACAGTATTCTTCCCATCCCCTATTTCCCATTCCAGTTCTTCATCAAACCACTTACTCCCTTCCATATCTATCCACCATCCTGACTTGTTTGGAGACTAAAATCATATGATACCTTGGACTTGATTCGCACAATTAGAACTTTTCACACTAAAATGCACATTTAGAGATTCAATTGCCACAAACATTTTATAATAGCCCATTCAGGACTTGTTGATATGATAAAAAAAATCCATGTTCTTAAAGCTTTTGCAAAAGTTGGTTCAATAAAGATGCTAGATTTGATATCTTCTTTAGATTTCAGTCAGTCCAATAACCATTTTAAGATGTGATCTCATGTGCAGCCAAGAAAGGAATCCTGGGAACACTTCTGCTTCAATTGGCAAAATTAAGTACACTAATGAAAAAGCAAAAAAGGAAAGGCAAGGACATGTTGCAATTTTTTTCTTTCACAAAATTTTTGCTCTACCATTACTAATCTATGTGGACCTAGATTGTTGTTTCACACTTCATACTCGTAAATAAATGACATGCATCTTGAGATGTAGAATCAGCAACTGATTCCACATTGTTTGGCATCAGGTCCTTTGGTTTTCAACACAAAAGGGTCAACTCTCACCCAAACCAAGGAGAAGATAGAAGCCAAGAGCACAGACCATATGACAATAAGAGTTGGTGTTCTGTTCTGCCTACCCATTAGACCTTTAAGGAAAGGGTACAAATGGACAATAACCCATAAAGAAAAGAAGAGTTTCCCAAGCAGTGCTCCCCAAGAACTTCCACCACTGTTTATGGAATCTGTGAAGCCAGCCACAATACCAATGAGGTTGATTATTATGATGGTGGTTGGAGGTATTAGAAGTGCAGTCCATCTAATGGTATAGAGTTCACGAAACTCTCCATCATCTGGTGCCTTTGATACAATGCTGAAGTTTGTGTTGACTCTACCCAGTGGCAGGGCTCCCATAATGCCTTGCACAACGGCAAAGAGGTTTGCAGACACACTGCCAATCACCCAGAATTGCTGGCTTCTCCACCACTCCTCAAGGCTGACTCCACTCCATCTCAATTCAAGAATCGCCGAGGCAAAGATTGAGATGAACAATGAGATGAAAATTAGACTAGCAAAAGTGCCAACCTGGAAATCAATTACTCTTCATCAGGCAATGACTCTTTGATAGGAAGGAAAAAACAGTAAAGAAATTATTTTTACACTACGTTTTGCACCATTTAAAAGAGCATCTTTCACTTTCTCTCCAATTATTTTTTAATATTGTTTAGGGAAAGAAAGGGACATGTATAAATGAGTGTTTATACTATTTAGTTAGGTGTTCATGTATCACTGTTATTTACTTTTCTTCATTATGATTTGAGATTTTATGCGGGGTTTGAAAAATATGCAACAAACATAAGCATTAGAGTTGATTTAATCTAGCATGCTCAATTGAAACATATCTTTCAAGTTGGTATGTTAGAGGTTACTGATTATCCAATGACATATAATGTGTCTTTTTTCTATAAAGCAAATGAAAGTAATGATATAATAAATAAAAGGAAATAATTGATACCGATGGTGTGATGAATTTATCAGTGAGCAAGCATATAGCAGGAATGATACAATATATTAGGAGGGGTATTGAGCTGAAGGGGTCGACAGTGCTGTTAATATAGGCAATCCTTTGGAGTCCCTTGAGTTTTCCACCATTGAAGCCATACAGAAGAGGGCAATGGCGGCTGAATAGGATCTGAAGTGATCCCACTGCCCATCTCAGCACCTGGTTGAGTCTATCTGTGAGGTTGATAGGAGCTGTACCCCTGAATGGATCTCTTTTTGGCATGCAATATACAGACCTCCAACCATGAGAATGCATCTTCAAACTTGTCAGAGTATCTGCTGCTATAGATCCATAGCTTAAACCCTCCTGAGCATTCAAAAAATATTTCACCTCTTTTATCTACCACTTGAAATAATTTTTGTTATATTGTTTAATTTCTTCAACTTTTGTCCAGAGACAAATATGAACAGTGATGATGACAAATAGGTAAGTTGCAAGTTTTTCTTTACTTAAAATGAGGAAAAGAATAAATAATACTTGACAGTGTAAAAGGCTTTTGTTTTGTCATCTAATTACAAATAACTGATAAATTTGATGACTTTTCATATTATTGTCATATCAAAGATAATTTAGTAACTGATTGGAAGTGTTAAAACTTGTGTTTAAATTACATATAAACTAAAATATTTTTGAAAAATATATCCATTCCACTTTGGATTTAAAATTTGCATTCTGTAATAATTTCATAAGCTGTAACCTTGTCTAGACTTCAGAATTTAAAATATGAGATATCCATGCTGGGAGGGAAGGGAAAAGAGCTTTCTGTAATACCTCATATCCCCAGAGAGTTCTGTCTTCATATTTAGAACTCATGACATGAATAGCTTCTTTAAGCAGGACTTCCTGACTGGAAGAAGGATCAACACCACCTTGTTCTGTTAATGAAGAGTTCATGGAAAGTGTGGACTTCCTAAATTTATTTTCATCATCCGTCTGTGACTTCAATAGCTCCTTTTCCTCATCTGTTGCTGCTGCAAAGGAAGAGTAGTTTGAGATATAGGAGATAAGAAAATGATTCTTTTGTGTGTTTTTGATAAATATAAAGGAATGTGATCACCTGTTATGCTAGCTTCTTCTCCATTCTCATCCTGTTTTGAGTGTACTTGCACCATACTTGGGCGTTTTGAAGACATTGGTGAGTCACAGCCAGTTAAGCATTTCCTTCTGAAGATACATGCTGAACCAACATAAACAGGTCCCTGAATTCCATCTAGGCACCGTAAGTTAATCTGCAGAAAAGCAAACACAAAATGCACCATATCAAATTTTACTCCAATGAAGCAAATAAATGAATTTAGAAAATAGAAAAAGGGTGATATAATGAGAATTAATTCAGTGCCAAAACTGTTGCACTCACATCAAATAAAACAGTGTTTTTGTTGGCATAACGATCATTCCTATCTAGGCTGTCAAATCTGAGTGGAAACTGTACAAAGCCAATGCCATTCCCAAGTTGTATGTCCATAAAGAAACACATGGCTTCTCGCACAACTTTGCTGTTATTTACATAGTGATTGCAATCCAAGTTGAGCACAAAAGGAGCATTGCTTAGCACTGCTGATACTCGAAGCTGGAAATTCAGAAGCAACATTTAGACCAGAAATGAAAGCTTGTTTTAGCTTCATGTCAAGAGAATGAGAACATGTAATCTTGAGAAATTATGGTGCTTGAACTGCTTACCAGGGCGTTGATTGCGCCAGCTTTGCCGTGGTGCTGAAATGCAGGCCTTTTCTCACGAGATGTGTAGACAAGACAAGGAAGTTCATTACCTACATTGTGAGGAAGAAGGACCTGTATCATACTTGGATGATCTTTGGAGTTGTTTCCTGGCCATGGTGTCTCATCTTTCATAGTCCACCCTTCTGGGGGAACTCGCATAGATTTAGCCACTAGTGCATTTATTCTCACCTTAAATTCTTCGTATTCTCTCTGTCATGCAAATGCACACAAACAATGAAACCTTGTTCTTCCCATCGAACTAGTATAAATCAGTAGTTTAATTGCTAAATTAAAAGTTAGTTCTACCCTATATTTGACCTTTTCTAAATTTAGTTCTAGATTGTTACATTGAAAAGTTTGGAGCCTTAGCGTGTGACTACACAAAGACCTATGAGTATATTCTCTTTTTTTTTCATAGGGATCAAATTAAAAAAAGGGTAGACAAAATTTTCAATTTTATGTTTTAAAAGGAGAAATTAAGTTTAAGACTACTAATGCTAACCTTCATAGTACGGCGTTCTTTTACGTAAGTGGATTGAAGCTTATCCTTTAGAAAATCTATTTTCTCAGAGAAGTACTTTTCTGGTGCTCTAGGTTCTATAGAGAACTTCTTGCAGAAAGGTACCCACTTTCTGGAAAACTCAGCAGTTTCTTGAAGAGCTTCAAAGGTAAGCATGGAAGCTCCGTCATCAGAAACATAGCATGAGATTTTGTCAGCAGGGTAATCCAGGGCCAAGATTGAAAGAACAGTGTTAGCTGTCACAAGAGGAGGTTCCTTGATTGGATCCACAGTAGTGACAATGATATCTATGGGAGAAAGCATATTTGGCTTGTTCTCTTGTTCAAACCTGCAGTGCAAGTTCTAGACATTTAGCTTATCAATTTAGATTCCAACTCTTATAAAATGCAGAATCCATCATATAAACTCCGTTGTATTCTTAAGAATTATGAATAAGGAAAATACAGTGTCATGAACTTTGAATTATAACCTGACTCAATCATTATAATTGTTTGCACAAAGTCTTGCTCTTGGAAGTTACATGAAAATGAAAACTAGCTCCATTTAGATTACAAGTGCAGAGAAATTAATGACCTGATTGAAAGACGATCAAGATATGTCTCGCGATCAATGGGAAACCATTTGGGAATCTGATCAATCAACCAGGATAATGCAAGCCAGATTTCACACGTTACAGATATGAACCATAGTCCAACCGCATCAGGTACAGGGTGGAAGATTCTGTACTGAATGAAGAGTAAGAGAAGGAGGAATCTAGCCACAACCATCATTCTGTAAGGACTGAGTTTGCCTGATGGTATTGCTACTTTCCTTGACAATGGCTCTTTCCTGCATCATGGTTTATCACATAATGTTACATTAAAGTGGAATCACAAAGTTCCTTAGTATGAAAGGTTATTGTGGTGCTTACATGGCCTTTTCATGATCAACTGAGGAATCAGTTTCAGGCCATAGATTCCCTTGGCGCAACATCCACTCATCTATATTCTCCTTGTCATCCAACTTTGCACCTGCTTCTTATGAAGATATGTTAATCACGATAAGCGTCTTGGCTTCATTCTATTTCTCTTTATTTATCCTCAAAAAGTTCCATGATATCAAATCAAAAACTCAATAGTTATATATATGTACATGGTTTGGTTTGGTTTATAAACTTTAGCTCAACAAAAGGTCACTGCATGTACTCTACTTGGTTCTTAATAAAAGAGAAGGCAAAAACATACCAGGTTCTCCCACACTAGTAGAAAGCAGCTCCCCATTCACCTACGTGTTACAACACAATTAATCTAATAATTCAACCAAAATAAAAATGAAAATCTCAAAGTTATAACTTTATACATTTGTATGTGCATTAGAGATTTCACAGTTAACTAAAATAAACTCATTTCATAGACTTAAAATTTGTAGAATACAATTCTTTCCTACTTCTTAGACTTACCTTTGCTAAACCTGATTTAGAATTCCCATTATCATCTCCATGGATCATGTGTCCTTTCTGCACCTGTTCATTCTTGAATTCATGTTCAATATCATCCACATCGTCTTCATCCTCATCTCCCTCCACTCTTGGACTTCCTTTGCACATCAAGAAATATCAATCAAAACATAAGTTACAAAATATAAATAAAAAAAACATACATTACTATAGTAGAAACAATTCCAATTACCTTTGATGCGCTTGTATCTTGTATGACACTGAGGACAAACTTGAGTCCCTTCCCTTCTCTCATACTCATAGCATGGCCTGCACACTGGGAAACCACACTCTTCACAAGCTACAAATAAGTCTCCTTCCACGGTAAGTCCCACAGAATCACCACATATCTCACAGAGCTGACCATCTAAGTTCTTCACCGGCTTAGGCTGCAACCAGTTATGTTTGGTTTATGTTATTCAAACATACAGAAAATGTTACCTTAGAATTATGAAAAAATTATTTTCCTTGTTTCTCTATGGTTTACCTCATCGGGTCCTTGAATGGCCACAAGCTCTTTGCTGTTTGGAGTACCTGCAAAAAGTCCAGTACTAGCTTCCATGGTGAGTGGGGAATGGAAGCAGTGCAAGTATGTGTGAGAGGTTGGGTTTTGGCATATATACCTATTCTCATGAATTAAGGTAAACTAAAACATACATGTCTCCGTTTTTCACGTGTCCACATAAGGTTACTATTGATGGTTGTGGGGTTAATATTGATTTGAAGGGTTGAAGTTATACTGCAACAAAAATAAAAAAACTGAAACTATAGGGTTAGAGTTTAATTTGTGTACATGAAATATAGATTAATGCAGACACATCTTTTGCATCTGTTGAGATGATCTGTGAATGTTCTTTCCTTGTTAAGGTTCGTAGGTGGAATAAGCATATCATGATTCATGTTTCAGTTTCAAAATATTATTGTAGAAACTTACGTTGTTCCTAATGCTTGACGTTTTATTATGCAAATTAGCTACCATTATTTAAATTTCAGATCATGCTGCTGCATAGTTTGAAACTCAATTTTTTTCAGGATTCTGATATCCTCTGTGGTGTCTGGTAACACGAAATTGATGTGTAAAACAACCCCACAAAACTACTAATGTGAGGGGTAAGTTTAACCATTGATTTGTGAAAATTGAGATGTGATAGCAACATTTAAAAGGATTCTGCGTGAAGATATGCATATGATATGAACCCATCTTCCGAATTTAGCAACGTCCTAACCCATTGAGACAACAAGAATATGAATGTTTTTTAATTAATTAATAAAGCATATACAACTTTCTAGACTTAGGCTATGAATGTTTAGAGAAAATCATATTGATTTAGTGAGAATGGTTCATTGAAACGTGTGCATTACATCTCATAAACAAAATACATAATGTTTTATTATTACTAGTAAAGATATAATCTCAACTGGTATGATATATGATATTTGTATCACGTAAAATTATTTCATATGATAAAATTATAATATATATTTATATATTAACATGATAAAAATAAAACATTTTTAATATATATATACACAAAATATCTACTAACTAGAATAAGAATAAGTGCAATGAGTTATTTCTTAACCTGTACTTTTTATTTTATTTTATATTAACAATTTAATAATGAAGTAATAGATGCAATTTAATTTTCTCTCATGAGAACATATTCGTGTCTTCTCTCTTCTCCATTAATATATATTATAATTCTAAATGCTTTTTAATTTTTATAATCATGTTAAATGAAAAATTAAATAATAACATTAATAAATAAAATATTATAATTTTTTGTGGCAATTAGTTATTCATATTTCAATTAATAAATTAAATAATGTTAATTATTTGTTGTACAAAATAAATTATGTTTGTCAAATTTTTTTATAATATATATAAACACTTTCCAAATCAAAATATTATTATTTTTATCTTAATACATATTAATAATGATAAAAATAATAGTTAATAAATTATTATGGCCCTAAAGTTATAATGTTAATATTATTGTGGACTTAAGTACTCATGCTGAGATACTTCTACGATGGAGTATACATTAAGAGGGTATAAATGAGAAAACAATTAAAGTAAAAATATAATCTAATTTATCTTAATTATTAATCTAAAATAAAATAGAAAATTTAGATATAAAGTTAATCATTGAGTGATAAATC
>Ga0123341_1000405_pt1 | contig 25452 bp, 19 predicted proteins | sample Turbeapinknodule_FD_89959 | JGI IMG/M metagenome (GOLD analysis project Ga0123341, IMG submission 89959) | Root nodule microbial communities of legume samples collected from Mexico - Turtle bean Mexico pink nodule | ecosystem: Host-associated > Plants > Roots > Nodule | place: Mexico: Nepantla...
ATTAAAAATAAAAAATTCACAAATTTATTTAGAACAAAAGTAATACGATAATTTATAGGAGCAAAGAATATAATTTATTGTGAGTTGATTTGTTGGCTATAATTTTTGTCATTTATTTTCGTAGTTCAATGGTTGTTATGCCAGTTTTGCTTTTTTTGTTCATTATTGTCATACTAATCTTAATTTCTTCCTGTTCTTCTTCTCGCTTTTTTACACAATTTTTTTTTTATCTTTGTTAGTTTTGTTTGATACAATAGAATAATTTTGTAATTGTGAATATGATCTCTAAAAACTAAGCTTATTTCTAAGAATTTTTTTTTTTGTATAGAGTAAGATACAACCTTAAAATTAATGTCTCTGGTGGCACACTGTAACTACATTCTTAATCCTACCAACACCAGCTAGTTGATTCTATGTCTCAACAGTCTCTACCTACCACAACCACAACCACCACCAACAAGAACAATAACAGCTATTTCAAGTTCTCTTTCACCCTTTTCTTTTTCACTTTTCTAATTCTTCTTCACTCACCAACATGGCAACTTCAACCCCTCAAGTCATCACCTGCAAAGGTAACTCAGTCACCCTTTTCTTTTGATATCTCTGTCTCTCCATTCTTTATGATGAACATTTGATAGTGGGGTTTTTGTTAATGATGGCATGTGGAACATGGAACAGCTGCAGTGGCATGGGGAGCTGGGGAGCCACTGGTGATGGAGGAAGTGGAAGTGAGTCCTCCCCAACCAATGGAGATTAGGATTAAGGTTGTCTCCACCTCTCTCTGCCGCAGTGATCTCTCTGCTTGGGAATCTCATGTAAGTCTTGTCATCATTGTCTTTCAGAAGAATTTGTTTCATAGAACTTTTTAGGGATCTTTTGGAATATCAAATCTAGAATTTAGTTGGAATGCACTGACACTGCAAAGTTTTTTTACATCATCATCCAATCATGGATTGGCATATCATTGAAAATTATTGACTTCTTAATTTTAAAAATAGTAATTAATGTGACTTCTAACTGGCTGAGAGGGTAAAAGTGCATGCGTTGACAAATGACCATGTATTTGAATTAAACTATAATGAAAATTAGTGGAATCATATCTTGGGCAACAAGGGTCCAGAAACCACTCTTTGTGAGATGTAATTGAATAACATAAGAGGTAATGTGTACCTGAAACTTATTTAAGCCTAATGATGGTTGGTGGTGTGATGGATTAGTTTGCTGTTGAATATTTCTTTGCTGTCACGATTCTTGTCTTTTGTGTTGAAGATTTAAGACTGTGCGTGCTTTTTTGTGCAGGCCATATTTCCTCGCATATTTGGGCATGAAGCATCAGGGTAATCTATTCTTAATTTCTATCTTTGGACTATAGACAACATTAGTCACTACTACTACTACTACTGATCCTTAGGATTTTTTCTTTGAATTTCTTAAGAATTTCTTTTAGAGTTACCAATTAGTCAGTATGAGAATTGCATTGCATCAAATACTCATGTACCAAGTTCCTTGAGTGACAATGACCAACTCCCAGCGCGCAGCAGCATTGGCTTTGGCACACACGCAGAGAATATTACTGATGCTAGAAAGTGATGCACTATGCATGGCAATGTGATAATAGTTGCATCATGGACATGTCTTAAATCATGGAAAAATGAGTAAATTTCTGAATAGTCAGTTGAATATTTAGTGTAGTTTTGCAGGATTGTTGAGAGTGTGGGACTGGGAGTGACTGAATTCAAAGAGGGTGACCATGTACTAACAGTATTCATTGGAGAATGCATGACATGCAAACAGTGTACATCTGGAAAAAGTAACATTTGTCAAGTTTTGGGACTGGAAAGAAGGGGTTTAATGCACAGTGATCAGAAGACACGCTTCTCAGTAAAAGGGAAGCCTGTTTATCATTATTGTGCTGTTTCAAGTTTCAGTGAATATACAGTAATCCATTCCGGCTGTGCAGTGAAAGTGAGCCCCCATGCCCCTCTTGAGAAAATTTGCCTTCTGAGCTGTGGGGTTGCTGCAGGTAAAAATTGCAAGTGTTTATTATTAGTTCTACAAAATTGGGAATAGATCAAAGGAGTTTTAGATCAACATTGAAAAATTTAACTTATGTACTTAAATTACTTGATGTAGTAACAGGTTAATAGCCATTAGGCTGTCTGATTTTTTTTTCTTGTTATTTCCCATGGATGGTTAGAGGAGGCATGACTCTGTCTCTGTATTCAGCAGCTTGAATGTTAAAGGAACAGTAGGACCTCACCAAATAAATAAAGGCAATATATATAATTGTAATCTTATCATTATTGATCCTCTCAGCTGCAGATCACCATGTGAATTGGCCTGATTTTCTCTTAAATTAGTTGAACTTAAAAAGATAATGATTCCCTTTTATGTTGTTTTGCATTTTTGTCACCGATTGATTGTCAAAGGTCTACTGTTCTTTACAGCTTAAACTGATTTTAGGGCATATAAGTGTTCCATCACCTGGTTCATAGATCCTTGTCGTATAGGTTTGCCTGCAAAATGTCCTCATCTATCGCATTGTTTGCTTTTAATACTTTCTTCTTGTTGACAACTATTTTGTATGAAGACAAATATAACACGAACTAATTTGTTTGATCCCAATAATTTATTGAAAAAAAAAAGACTTTTAATCGCATCATTTGCATGTTTAGAGATATTAACTGATGATTTGTTGCTTCTTTTGGACTTCCGGATAAACATGAAACTAATTTGATTATAAATGTGACCCAAACCTCTACTGGACTTCCAGATTATTAACCAAAGCAGGTTCAGAAATGATTGGTAAGGAAACATCAGATAGTGTTAAAATGTTTTAATATTAGATTTGATGATGCTATAGCCATTGTGAGTGGCTTAGATAAAGATTGGAACACTGGATGCAATTGTTAGTTAGTTCTAAGTGACACTGGATGCAATTGTTAGTTAGTTCTAAGTGACACTGGATGACTTTGTAGGGCATAACTTATTTTCCTCCTTTTTCTTACACCTCACGTATAATTTATTATGAACTTTTGTTGCTGGACACTTTCACCAAAGATCCCAATTAGTGTTGTTGATGTCATTGATAAATTATTCATTTATGGTTGATTATGGAAATCATTGCATTTCAACATTAGGTCTGGGTGCAGCATGGAATGTTGCTGATGTGTCAAAAGGATCAACTGTGGTGATTTTTGGTCTTGGAACTGTAGGCCTATCCGTAAGTAAAGGGACTGAGCAATTGTATCTTTGCTTCTCAACAGATGAGTGATAATATTTTCCAAATTGTAGTTAACATTCCTTTCAATTAGGTTGCTCAAGCATCAAAACTAAGAGGTGCATCTAGAATAATTGGTGTTGACAACAATCCACAGAAGTGTGAAAACGGTACCATATTCAGTCCCCCAAATTACACCTTAATTTATTTTTATTATTCCCCTGATTTATTTATTGCTGTCTTGTTGGTGTTACCACAGCTAAGGCTTTTGGTGTTACAGAAGTTGTTGACCCGAATTCATGTGAAGAACCTGTTGCTCAGGTGGGCTGATCTTCTCATTACAAAATTATCTGATTTAACTTTTCATACTTTATCTTATGGAGAGTATTGTATATAGCTTTAATTCATGTATAACCAAAGTATGCTTCAAGATCAAATATTACATGTGATCCATACAAATTTATCGTTAATCTAATTTGGTTAATTCTTCAGCACAAAATCTATTAGTATGTACACAAAAAGGTTATGATGTCATAACAACCATTAATATATGTTGAAAATTTCCAGGTTATTAAGCGGATTACTGATGGTGGAGCAGATTTCTCATTCGAATGTGTAGGTGACACTGATATGATAACCACTGCATTGCAGTCATGCTGTGATGTAATGCTCTATATACCCAAAATTAGTGTTTTTGACATTTAAAAGCTTTTATTCATTATAATTGGATTCATTCTGTCTTTCCTTGGTTGCATAGGGATGGGGTTTGACTGTAACACTTGGTGTGCCAAAGGTGAAGCCTGTGATGTCAGCTCATTATGGACTACTACTAATGGGAAGAACATTGAAAGGATCTCTATTTGGAGGATGGAAACCAAAATCTGATCTGCCTTCATTAGTAGAGAAGTATGTCAACAAGGTAACAATAACAGTACCCTGAACATTTCCTTTTTTTCTTTCTAAGCATGACTACTTCATATATTTTTACACTAAGGTGAAACATGTCTATCTCTACTTCTTGATCAAAATATCATGTGTTCCCTTTCATGATGGATATGTATGCTTTATAACCAAATCTTGGTAAGCCGAGCAATTTCGGCTGTAAACTTCTGCATAAATGGTTCTCAAGCAAGACTATTGAAAATGCCATTTTATTGCACAAGAAGTTATGCTTTTTGCACAAGAACTCTTGGTCTGCTTGTATAAGTTTTTGTCTATAATGATTTAAGAGTCTACCTGGATAAATTTTTCCATAACTTATAGGAGAAAAATTCAAAAAGTATAATGAAATAAACTTTTTCTATATAAGTTATTGCCTACGAGTTAAAAATAAGCTTTTTGAGAGGCTAATGTGAGAAAAAAATTTACAAATAAACTTATCTGCTTAAGCTAATTTCATCTTTCTTTCTTATTTTACTCTCCTGAAAGTGTTTATCTAGCTTCTGTGTGCCACTTTCTTACTTCCATCTGCTTCACTTGTATAGTTTATTCACGATAAAGTTGAGGAAAATTTCCTGTTATCATTAATACAAGAACAAAAATCTTAGTTTACAACGTTTGGCCTGGGATGTGATGTACATCTGGTATTTGCAACCTAGTCTATCAAAAGTCTGTAACTGAGATTTTCTGGAGTGCCCAGAAAGAAAGGAATTGAGAATGCAACCTCGAATTCTATTAGAGCTAGATTCTTGCTTTATATACTTTTTGTCCCCGTGGATTATTTTATTGTTCTTTAGTTTGATATTGGAGATACATTCCTATAAGCAGTTTTTTAGCAAAAAATATATGCACCAAATTACTAATATTATGATTAATATGCAGGAAATCCAGATTGATGACTACATAACACACAATTTGCCATTTGATGACATCAACAAAGCTTTTAATCTCATGAAGGAAGGAAAGTGTCTGCGTTGTGTTATCCACATGCCAAGATAATACCTGAAGTTTCTTTTATGTTATTTTTTCTAAAAAGAGAAAGTTATTGTAGAAATCAGTGCCCCATAGAATGTAGAAACTTCTTTGCATAGTTATCATTGAACATTGGTGAGAGTTGAATCTTGTAATGGCAATATTGATTATGCTAATCATATGCTATGCTAATTTTTGTCTTCGGTCAACTATAAAAATTTACTTATGCTAAAGAATCTGACATTGTAGCTGTACACATCGATTCTACCTTCTAATACACTCTAAGTTGTTACACTACATCCTTAAGAAACAAGGTAATCTGTCAATTATGGCAGGCCATATTAATGTATTATTTAGACTAGTTGCTACCAGTTTAATGAAATAATTAGTATTTTGAAGTCTTGCACAACACATAATAAACGTTTATTTTTATATCATTAAAATCTGTAAAATATTTTTAAACATATAAAATCTATTTTAAATGTAAACTGAAACAATTTAAAATGTGATATAAGTGGTTTCTAATTTAGAACAGATACATAGTTAATTAAACAAAATATACGTATAAATAAGAAGAGAGTAATTTGATATGATGCAGAGAGACTTTTTTAGTGTTGAGAATGTCCGTTTCAGAGACAACTGAAGAGAGTGTTATCTAAGTTGAAGATTCTACTTTATAGATCTTGGTTGTTTATAATGTTAGAAGAAGGGCAAGGTTGATTATTTTATAAATCTTGGTGGAAGGTTTCAGTGAATACTAGTTAGGATCAACAAATCTATTGGTTTGATTTCAGAAAGTGAGAGTGCTTTGCTTTACATATTAAACTGGAGACTTAACACTCCATCCACCACAATCATACTATCATAGTGTACTTTCTTCTCAGTTCTCATGGCAATGGGATCATGTTCCTCTTCCTTCACCTATGATGTTTTCCTCAGCTTCAGAGGGGAAGACACACGCCATGGTTTTACTGGCCATCTCTACAAAACCCTTGGTGACTGGGGAATCTACACTTTCATTGATGATGAGGAGCTTCAGAGAGGGGAGGAAATAACACCATCACTTGTGAAGGAAATTGAAGAGTCCAGGATTGCCATCACTGTGCTCTCTATAAACTATGCTTCTTCCTCATTTTGCTTAGATGAACTTGACTACATCCTTGAGTGCTTTAACAAAAAATATATGTTGGTGTTGCCAGATTTCTTTAAGGTAGATCCTTCTGATGTCAGACACCAGAAAGGTAGTTGTGGAGAAGCATTGGCTAAGCATGAGGAAAGGTTCAACCATAACATGGAGAAATTGAAGAATTGGAAGAAGGCTTTGCATCAAGTAGCTATCTTGTCTGGCTTTCATTTGAAACATGGGTACCCCACCTTACCAATCTCTTACCTCAATTTTTGTTTGATTAATTTTCACGATGTCAAAATTTAAAGAGAACATAAATGTTTGTTATTCTTGACAACATTGGGGTGATGACATGGATACAAAGCTATTTGTTTGAAGAGATGGATATGAGTTTATTGGAAATTTACAGAAATTGAAATTCACTAACGAGTTTTGTGATTCTCAGTGATTTCTCTAAACAAGTTTCGTGATTCTTAGAGTATTAAAGTTTGATAAGTGCGAACGTGTGATTTCTCTAAACGAGTTTCGTGATTCTTAGAGTATTAAAGTTTGATAAGTGTGAACGTTTAACACAGATATCAAACAAGAAGATAATATAATGACTAATTATTTTTGTTTTTAAAATTAAGCTTTCGTTATAATATACAATTTATGGTCACCTCTATTAAGTTTAAATTTTATAATATTGGGAAGTTGTATTCAAATTCAATGATGTCAAACTAAACAAGGGGCACAATTAGTGTAAGTTTAAAATTAAGTTGTGGCTAACTGATTTTAGTTGTCCTTATTGTTGTGATCTGTATAAATGAAACAAAGGAGAAGTATTAAAACTAGAGTACATGATATTTTTTTTCTTGAAGAATACATAGAGGAGGAATTCAATTTGGTGTTTTAGTAGTGACAAAAGAATAACTTAGCATACCCAGCTAATGTACATCAAAACATAACTTTACATATTTATGTTTACAAAATTTAATTATAAATTACTCAACAAAGAGTTTACATATCCAAATAAATATATATCAAAACATAAAGAAGCATCCCCTAAGCTATGATATCTCCTTCCTTTAATTGGTTCCCATACCTGCCACTACAATTCACAAACTTATCAATTATATTTTAAAACTATTCATAACTTTTTTCAGAAGACAAATTCTTTCTCCATTTGGTTTAACTTCTTTCTCTTAAATATAATAAACAGGTCTTACATTGCAAACATTAAGGGTGGGAAGAAGCCTAAGAAATAAACAAGCCAAAGTCCAGCACATCACACATTTTATAAAAGAGAAGGGAAGGATACTATAAGATCAAGCAAAAACAAGGTAGACAACCAAAGAAGGTACCTAATCCAGTGCTGATGATCATAAATGCACATAAGTGAAAACTCAGAAACTGATTCTCTGAAATTTAATAAACACATCAACATTGATAAGGAAAGCTGTTATGAAGGGCTTATTTGATGATGATTATAACTTTGAAAATTTTCTATTGATAAGCAGAGACAATTTATAACTTTGAAAAATTAGATAGTGAGGTGAAACAATAAATGATGAGCAAGGTTAGTAAGTTCTTCTTCCTTTTTAAGCCATATGATCTTAAGGTTCAAATTCCTCATACAAGCTATTGGTAGTTGCTCCAGCAGCATTGGTTTCCTTTTCAGGAAACTTTTTGACAGAATCTGTTATATCATTACTTATCAGTTGTAAACTAGAGATTTTTGTATTGCCAAAAGTTATGATATGTGATTCAACATATTTTTATAATGCAAATGAGATTTTGGTGTGAATTTGTAAAGGGATTTTCATGGTTTAACCTCTTGGTTAAGAATGTTCCTTTTTGGGTTGAATAGGTCTTATATGGCATTGTTTGATTTGATTTTGGTATTGCAGGTGAGAGTGAGGGGCATGTGTTCAACTCCAATGATGTGAAAACTGTGCTTTAATTATTTGGCCATCTTTATTCAGTTTTCTTTTCATGGCCATCTTTATTCAGTTTTCTTTTCATGGCAGATTTCTGTTTCCTTTTTCCACAGCTCAAAAAATTGAGACTTCTTTGATATAAACAAAGTTTAGGTGAGAAAATCATCAAAATTAAATAGCTTTTTATAAACTCTTCGATTAACTATTTAGCAGCATAGCTACAATCACAATGGTAAAAATATATTGTTACTGAGTTGTGAACTTTTCTTTTTCTGAGATAGGAACTAGAATTTTGTGGGGAAGTAGAAGATCCCTAATTATGTTATCAAAGTAGAAGTTCTTAGTTTTATAAACTAGGTCAATACTCATTTTGTGTTGTACTAAAAAAATGTCATTTATTTTCAAAACATTTGTAGTACAAGAAAAGCCATGTTTATTTTCAAAAAATATATTTAGTGTGTAAAAGTATATTTTTAAAAAATAGGGCTTACAGAATCTTAAAAACTGACACATTTATTTTCAAAATAATTACAGTGCCTTTTCTTTGCAATGTTTATTTTCCTTTCATCCTACAGTATTTTATCAAATTTCAACACTTTTCTGGTTCTCTTCTTTTTTTCTATTAATTAGTTACATAGTCCTTAAGAGAGTGGATCTCCATTTATTTTATGAACTATAAATCTAACTCTCCTTGCATTCCAATTTCTGAGTTTGTTTTATGAATCAATCAATCTACTTACGAGAGTTAGGCATTCTTGTTTTTTAATGGAAAAAAATATGCATTTTCAATTAAAATATGTTTAATTTTTTTAGGATAAGTAAATTCTTTTTAAAGAATGTTGATACCCCTGCATAAGCAAGTTTCCTACTTCACTTAAGAGTAAAAAAGAATGAACTTTCTAAAATGCACATTAGGGTATATGCCATTGGTAAGTTGTTGCTTCCTCAATGAAACATGCATCAAAGACAACCTTCCTCAACAAAATAAAAAGCAGCTCTTGTCAACCATATTAATTTGATGTTTTCATAAGTAAGGTGACATACCAAAGTGTATTACACAACTCAGCTTCCAAATTTATTTTCATACTTGACAGGTCAAATAAGGAAGCTGTACTCGGCAGTAACATTACATAATTCCTACTATTTGTTCTCTTAAACTAAACACAAAGCACGTAGCTATCACAAAAGATGAAACCATGATACAAACCAAGTAGTTATGAAGATGACGAAGGAAACAAAAGACAAAGCACATGGTGAGCAATCATCTCAGCGAACAATTCAAAACCCTACCAAGGATCTCATGGACCCGACCAGAGGAGATGGGCATAAATCAGAGCACCAACGGTTTCTTCCTTTTGGTCTTCTTAAGAGATAAAATATGTTGTAAATAATTTTGGGCTCACTTTAGGGATCCAAAAATGCAAAGATATGCTAGAATAAGGTGTCTTTACCATAATAGGGGGTGTATGTATCATTTTAGCTTTCCTAACCCTTCAGGAAGACAATTTGACCTAGTTTCTAGAAGGACAAGCCTATGATATGGGTATAACTTAGTCAAACCCTAAGGCTGCCCATTTTTTCTTTTTTCCCATCCTACCCCTTTTGCTTGTTTTCCAAGGCTCCTTCACCTATAAATAGGAGGCCTACCCTTTTATTTTACAAGTTGAAATTAAATAGAAAAGTTACTCTGCACAAATATTGTGAGAACTTTAGTGGTTATTGTCTCCTCTTCCTTTTTGGTCTTATGTTGATGAGAATGAAACTCTCAAGTGGCGGCCTAGTTCCTTCTTCCATTTCCTTTCCATTAATGTTTCCTAGTTTTCTTCTTTATTTCGTAAATTGCATACATATTCACCATACAATGTATTTTATCTTTGCCTTTGTGAAATGCACTTTCACACCTACTTAACCACTTGGTTAAGTTAGTGTCCAGTGAAAAATTTTCTAAGGTTATCACCATTAACTCCTAAAATCTCAATCTTAAAGTAAAGTGTCACCAAAATGAAAACATCTAGGAGTTAACACCTTAGGAAAATTCTCATTGGACACTAACTTAACCAAGTGGTTAAGTAGATGTGAAGGTACATTTCACAAAGGCAAAGATAAAAGACATTGTATGGTGAACATTGCCAAAATAAAGAAAACTAGAAAACATCAATAGAAAGGAAACATGAAGGAAATGGATGAAGGAACTTATGGAGATGGTGGTGGATGGTCACGCCACTTGATGGGTGGAAACCACCAAGATAAGTGCTAGGCCGCCACTTGAGAGTTTCGTTCTCATCAAGATAAGATCAAAAGGAAGAGAAGACAATACTCACTCAAGCTCTCACAATATTTCACCTTGTAAAATACAATGGGTAGGCCTCCTATTTATAGGTGAAGGAGCCTTGAAAACAAGCAAGAGGGGCAGGATGGGAAAAGGGAAAAAATGGGCAAACTTAGGGTTTGACTAAGTCAAACCCGGATCCTAGGTTTGTCCTTCTAGAAACTAGGTCAAATTGTCTTCCTAAAAGGCTAGGAACAAGCTAAAATGATACCTACACCCCCTATTATGCTAAAGGCACCTTATTCTAGCCTATCTTTGCTATTTGGACCCCTAAAGTGAGCCCAAAATTATTTACAACATATTTTATCTCTTAAGAAGACCAAAAGGAAGAACAGCTGTTGGAGGTGGAAGCACTAGGGCCACCAAAGATCTCCATTGATGATTATAGATTCCTCAAGATCAGAAAATAGTATGGTGTTGGTGCAGTACCATCATCCATTATCATATGACATGCTAGCAATACACTCAATACCACCAAAAAGAGGTTGGATTTAAGAGTCATGTGATGCACAAGCTTGCTTGTCTTCTTGATCGTTATATTGGCAGCAACTACAAGGATCCTTTAAACTTCCCCACTGTTCAATTGACAGCCTGAGGATAAGTGATCTGAGAGGAGGAATTCAATTAAACCTGGCTGGCTTCCTGAATTAAACATGAAGATTCCATTTGGCTAGTTAAATTGACACTGCTAAAGCTCTAAAGCAAAAATGATACAATTATTGAAGCACCAAATACAAAAAAATTGTAGCCCGTATCATTTAACTCTTCCACATACATTCTCTGATTCTTATTCCAATAATTATCATCATAGTTGCCAGATTAGGGAAATGTACGAAATTTGCAAACTGAAACAATGTTAGTTCGGTTACACAAAATTTCTCAAGGTGAAGCACTCATTGATGGCACAAACTATCTATTTATCATAGCTATCTTTGCAGAAGCAATGGGAGTTATTATTGCTATTGAAATTGCTCGTGTCAAAGGTTGATTCCAGTTATGATTAAATGTGACTCTCAAGTAATCTTGATGGCTTTTAAAAATAGTCACATTATTCCTTGGAAGTTACGAAATTGATGGTTAAATTGCTTAGAGAGAGCAAGGACCATGTCTATGCACATTTCACATATCTTTAGAGAGGGTAAAGAGTGCCCCCATAGGCTTGCTGATTATGGTACTACATGTCAGGATTTTCATTGGTGGAATAATATCCCTGATTTTCTTAATGATGTATTTTTCAGGGAAAGATACAATCTTCCTTGGTATAGGTTTTCTTCTTAGTGTATTTTGGTTTGGTGCCCCCCCTTGTTTGTACTGTTCTTTTTTCTTTATTTTTATATTTTAGGAGTGTTGCAGATGATTGTTGTTGATAGTGGTGTCAACTTGGTTTGGATGACTAGCAACATAGTGATGCAATAAACTCTTGTTTCTATAAAAAAAATAGACATGTCAAACGTATTGAAAATAGATTTTAGTACCTAGTTTAGTGGCGCCTGAATGAAAGCCACAAGACGTTTTCAGGAATGTATGCAACTAATCACCAGTTAAGGCCCTTGGTCTATGTTCAATAGTAGAAAGGGACATCCCTGTCTGTGATACTGCTCTGACAAATGCCATATTTGCAGTTAAAGTAGGGGCATGCCAATGGTCACCAGTGCCAAAGACAACTTTGTTTTTCAATGCCAGCTTCCTTGTTGTTGGGAGGCCCATCATGCGCTCCGAAGGAGTATCAGGAACAACCCTGAGATGATACTCTAGCTTGTCAGAGCAAATTGTTGGAGATAGTAATTTCGGCATTGGTAACAATACGACAAAAATAGCATCAACAACATTTGATTCAAATCTGAACTGTATAAATAAAAGATTATGTAAAAGAAATCATTAATGCAACTACATAATTATAGCAAAACATCCTCCAACTGATTTCGTAAAACTGATTACTCGGCATAGTAACAAACTAGTTATGTCAATAACTTTGTGTTGCAAATTTTTCTTTCTTTTATTTCAGGTAAACACAGACTAAACTCACCTGAGATAATCTATCAACCTGTCTGCTCTCAGTTTCTCATTGGGCCCTCCACACATCGATACTAACTCCTTAAATTCCACAAGAACACCCTCACAAATTAGGCCATTCTTCCCATGTAGGATTCTACCAAATTCAATATGGATTGGGTTTTGAATTTCAGACATTATCTACCAAAAAGAAAATTAGGAAAATTTTAATAACTCCAATTGATGTTGAAGAATAATTTACAAAGACTACATAAGTAATGGTTGTTCATGTAATTTCAATAAAATTTACTTACTTGACCAATCACAAAATCGAAGTTTCCCTTAAACCGCTGTCTCATTTCACTCTCAGGAGTGGCCAGAAGTTTCTTTGTTCCACCATTACTAATTCCTGAAACTAGAGCTATCAAAGCTGTTGTATCAAAATTTACTAGGTCAGTTTCACCTAAGAGATTCCTAGACTTCATGGATTCAAAAAATTTATTCTCCATTGAACTTGGTTTCATTCCCATAAGAATGGAACAGAATGTATCACCCAAGTTTGTTCCAACATTCTCTTCTACAGGCCGTGGTTGAATTTTGGCTTCATCTACCAAAAGTTCAAGATGAAAGCACTCCCCAATTCTGGGATTTTCTTCAAACTGTTGTGGCTGAGTTTCAGCTTTTCCTACAGAAAGATCTTTTTGGGATGAGTCCACAGCAGAACCTCGAACGCTACATCCAGATTTTGGAACAACATCCCTGCCAACAGCAGGGTTAATTTCAAGGACACATGAATTTCTATATGATCTTCCAATAACATTTATCCAGTCACCTTCAGTTTCTTCCAAGACATCAGAACTGAAAACTGAGAAATCCAACTTGATTTCAGATGCCCCAAGTTCATCTCGAAGTTTGTTGTAGATGTGTGTTGCAAGCCCATTGGCAAAGAACAGAATAACTGAGGATGGTCTTAATGTTAAGTTAGACTGAGCAGCAGCAAGCACTTCTTGAATGCGTAGCTTTAAACCCTTACATTTACGGCATCTATCCCAGGAAATGTACTCTGGGTTTCTATCAGATACTATAATCCAGACAGGCTTCCTGTTGAGGGTACAAACCACATCAACATGAATGTGTTTAAGAGAACATCTCTCCTCACTGCTAACTGAAGGTGAGAGTGGGATTGGCTTGCAAACTCGAGAAACTCCAGTTATGAAAGGCTGCTGGAGCATATGCACAACTGCTTCAAGGTGCCCAATGTTGACACTGGTATATTCATCGCATACATAGAAATTTTCATAAATTGTGAGTAATATAGAAAGTATTAACCAAGAGTAATCATTTAAAGATAAAACTATGACAAACAAAATCTATTTAGAGCTAAAAAATAAGCACAAGAATTAAATCAAATAAAAGACACTTCATCAGAGTAAAGTCACAAAAATCCTTTCCAGCCATACACAATGTAAAAGGTACTGCTGGTAAATGTTTTATGATAAATGCCAGCAACACACTTTTTGATGCACTCTTTCCAATACACAATTATCAGGTACATTTCATGTGAGTTCCACAAATAATTTGAATCAAATCTCTTTCTGTAAGGCTCATTTGAATTCAACATCATAAATTATTGCGCTAGTGAGCATTTCTCTATGCTTCATTAGAAATTATAGGATTACTCATGTTTGTTTAATGATCCAAAATTCCAAACTCACCAAGTAGGTCAAAGTTAGTCATTTCTAACAACTCAAAAGAGTAACACATAAGAGGAATACCCACCAATCAAAACTTGATTTATAAACATGAATAGAATCAAATACAAAGAAAGTTATGATATTGAGAAGAGAAACCTGAGGGGCCCAGAAGAAGAAGAGGGGCGAGAGAGGAAAGCGAGCTCGGCACGTGCCAATTTGAGGAGGGTTCGTTTACACGAGTGAGTGATGTTGGTGGAACAAGGTAACTTGTCAATGGCATCAATGACGCACTTGCATCTCTGCTTCGCCACTTCCACTTGCGCAACCCGTTGTTCCTCCTCCATTCTGTTTTTGCTCTGTTTTGCTTCCAAGGAATCAACTTTGTTCTTTAATTGCAAACCCTTTTTCTCCAATTTCCCATTTCTTGTTCAGTGTTGGAGATTCTTCGCTACTCGAGAGTGGATCCTTTTTAAAACCCTAGTACCAATTTCACAGTTACCCGCTACCATTTTCTTATGATTTTCACCCTTAATTATAATTTTACATGATTATTTTTAGTGTAACCTTTGCACATAATTACTAGTATTTTTAATGTACCTAAACTCAGACTAAATAAATATTCTCTAATAAATAATTATGTAATTATATGCATTAAATCTTTTATATTTTTAATAATTCAAAGTAATATAAAACTATTAACATAATGTCTAACTTAATTTAACTTCAAATACTTTTGTAATTAGTTTATAGCAACTTGAAAGTTGAAAGCCATAAGAATTTTTCTTTTATACCAAAAGTACAATGACCGATCTAAGTTTTTATCCCATAAAAATTCCTCTTTAGGTAAAACTTTATAGCACAAAGCATTGACAAAACAGTGTATCATCCTAATGATGAGTTTGCTAGTTTCCTTGTTCTTTCTGGTTGATGACTACAAAGTAAAAATGGATAGTGAAACTGGCATGAATTGGTCAAGCTATAGCAAAATACCCTTCTCTTTATAACTAGTTTTATCACATAACCATATCCATAGTTGTTTTGTTAATTGTCATGGCACAAATGGAGCAATCTTATGATGTCTTAACTACAACCCACTTATGATGTCTTCCTTAGTTGTCGGGGTGTAGAAACACAAGAACTGGTTTTACTGGTCAACTCTACAGTGTTTTGTGTCAAAGGAGAACCTTAGCTTCATGGATGATGATGCTTTAAGCAAAGGGAAAAAGAATAAGGGAAAATAAGTGATGTTCAGTGATACCGTAATAAAAAGTGAATTTAAATCAAACTAATCTTATAAAATCAACTTATAAGATGAGATTTGCTCTTACTTATATACTAAGAAATGTTTTTATTTTTAATCGTTGTAGAATTTGTAACAATCGTTGTAGAATCTGTAACAATGGAGGAATAGGAAAATCAAATTTTGCAAATGCGATATATAACTTGATAGCACATCAATTTGAAGATTCATGTTTTCTTGATAATGTTAGAGAAATATGAAGTTGGGGGATGTAAATCAAGGAATTCCAATATTAAAAGAAAGACTGCATCAGAATAATGTCCCTATTCTTGAGGACTATGACAAAAGGGAACAATTACAAGCAAGTGCAGGTGGACTTGATTGGTTTGGTTTAGGCAGCATGGTCATCATAACAACAAGAGATAAGCATTTGTTAGATATTCATGGTGTTGAAAAACAGTATGAGGTTGATGTTTTCAATGTTACAGAAGCTCTGAAATTAGATTAATGGAAATCTGCATTAGATATGCATGTGAAAAATTTCCAAATAAGGGTATTCAAGAAATTCACAGAGTAAGCTATGATGGCTTGGAGGAAAATGAGAAGGATATTTTTCTAGACATAGCTTGCTTCTTCAAAGGATATTATCAAGACATCTTTTGTGTTTTGGAGAAAAACATGGTATGTAAGAAGCATCTACCTAATTTTGTCTGCTTTTTTCTTCAAATAATTAGTTAATAAGATTAACGTCCAACACAATGATTCATAATTTGTTAGTTTCTCTTCTTTCACGTGTCAATTTCTTGACATAATGTTTTGGTTGAATGGGAAAAATTCTAGCAACGTTGTTGGATATGCCCAAGGATGAACAAGTTCAATGGATTTGAGAGGTGTTTTGGAAAATTGAATAATCTAAGAATGCTTACAAAGAAGAACACTCATTCAAAAAGATCCAAAACTGTCAAAATTAAGTTTATCCTTTTTTTTCAGGATACATCAGATGGCAGATGTATTTGTGGCTCAATGCTGATATATTCACACACCAGAGACATTCATTGTTAAGACATTATGAATGTGGTTATTGGAATTATTTCAAGAATGAACAATGGAACATGTTATAAAATAATGGAGTAATTACAATATTTTGTATAAGCAAAAACTGTATTAAAACCAATCCTCACATTGCAACATGATAAGAATAATTTGAAAATGTTAATGAAATCCATTATTATGTGTTAAATAGGAATACTAAACTATCTGTATTTTATTATTCAAAGGCATTCATAACTTTTTTTACATGCATTTTTGTATCTTTTCATGTACTTTTGTTTTTCTTGCAGGTGGTTGGTTATTTAGTTTTTCTTTCTTTCTCTGGATGTAGTCCTTTTCAAACTTTGAAACAAGATTAGATCCTAATCAAAGGGTGTTGTATGAATTGTTATTTGGTTAGACTCTATCTAATGATGTGTTTAACCTTTGTGCAGGTGTCTTTCTTCTTAAAAGGACTTCTTAAGATCGAATGGCTTCTTCATATGCTAATGATGATTCTTTTGTATTTTGGATGTATCAACGAAGACTTTTTATCAATATAAAAGTTTGTGTCATGGTGTAGTTTTTAGAACCTTTCTTTAAGTTTGAGTTTGATTTCAAAAACAAATGTGCTATTGTATGAGTTACGTAAAATTGAGGTAAGTGGTCACTGTTCTGATTTTGGCGTTAGGTGGCATCAATGCCATTTTGCCACATCAATGACATCTTAAGTGACTCCATTGATTAAGATAGAAGAAATGGAAACATGAACCTAAGGGCAGCAAATTATTAAATTTTCTAGCACTAAATATCCATGATACTATAGAAAAGGAAATTTGGGTATATTTTAAGAAAATGATCTTTGACAAACCTATGTAACACAGACATTGGATACGATACGGACACTTTGATATGTGTAATCTCCAAAATGAATGACACATTAACACAAATCTATATATTATATCATTATAAATTATATAAATTGACAATCAAGATTTATGTGAACAAATATGACTAAGTTTTTTTCTTTATGGCAAAAAAATGTTTTCATGACCGATTCAAAAAAACTTGTTACTTATTTCTATAATCATAATAAAAACTTATACAATAAATTTGAGTTTTTAGAAAATTAGTGTAGTTGTCATGTTTAAAATTGTATTAGAACCATGTTAGAATTGTCAAATATCCAAAAAATATTTGTTGAATTTGACACTTCACCAGTATGTGTCAATGTCGGATACATGTATCTGACACGGATACACCATTTAAGATGCGTTATTGTCGATCAAAAACAAAAAAACAAAAAGATGCGTGTCCAAGCTTCATAAACACAGGTTAAAAATGGGTAATGTGATTGCCTTTACAATCAAATGAAATAGCAATGTTATTATTATTCAGGTATTGGCAAAGAGACACTTGCTTTTTCCTCAGAGGACAATTTACATTGCACCTCTAATTCGTAAGGCATCTTTCAAATATTATGGGCGAAAGGAGGAACTTAATATATAAGGTGGAAAAAAAAGTAATGCAGAAGTTGGAAAAAAATTCAAATAAACTAATCTGTTTTTCTATTAACAAGAATTGGAAAAACACCCTTTTGGCTGATGACATTTTTCAAGAAGACCAACATTTGAGGTATGCAAATTCATTGTATCTTATCACTTGTCACCCTTAAGATTGTTAGGATCGGTTTGTCCCACTTTTATGTTCTCTGTTCTCCAAGAGGAGTCCACTTGAGGAAGCTGATATTCATCTGGTTTCAAGGCCAAGGCAAAATCAGGCAATGTTGGTGCTGTCTCCATGATCCTATAGCACAAAATATGGTTTTATTAGCCATGAATCATGATACTCACTTTCATTAACCAAAAATAATTAATCAATTACAGTTAAGCAACATGTTTACTCATGCACTTTGGAAAGTTTACCTCTCATGAGAGTACAGATCACGGTTTATTCGCACCTTGCTTGAAGTATCCTTTGGAATTTTTTCAGATAGATACTTCATGGTCCCCCAAGGGGGTGAATTTCTGCAACCAAGACCCCAGAATAGTTTTGTTATAGAAGAGAAATACAAAAGGAAAATGATAAGTATGACAGCCATTGTTCATGATAACTCTCAGTGAACTGGGATGAACACATAAACCACTGCTGATAAATGCTCTTAAGAATATAATAAAAGTTGTGCGTAGAGTTGAAAGTATTTTAAAATAAAAGTTGAACTTATCACTCTCTCTTGAAGTAAAAGAAGAAAGTGGAAGTACAATAGGAAATGAAGGATCATAATGGCATATTATGTCACCACACCACATGTAAGAATATGCTAAAACTATTCTCCTACCAAGCATGTCATTAAATTTCATGAAAATGACTAGCTACTACTTTGACAATCACAATAATTTTCCCTGAAGATTACTAAAATAAACACAATCTGAGACTTTGATTAAGGAAAGTAAGTCCAATACAACTCAGACCAACAACTTTTGGTGACTTCAACACATTTTTAAGTTCATGTAAATTTGAAAATTTCTTAAAATGGTAAATATCACCCTTTAATTGGAACATGACATGTGCCTAGACATGCTACATCAGTAACCATTTTGAGATAGCAAGTGACGTAGATGTCAAGATACATGTAACATCACTGCTAAGTGGTGATAGGAACCATTTTCTTACTTTTAAAATTTATATGGACCAAAAATATCAAAACAAGGTTGGTGGACTAACCAAATTTAGTCATTTTTAAAGGGGTTAAACATGCATTTTACCTAATAAACTAAATAAGCATACCATAAGATATTGCTAAAATATTGTAAGCTTGTGACCCACACATACATAACCACATTCTCATTACGTGCACTCCAATATTTTGACTATTGCCCACAGTGTCATGCACTTTTTGTGCAATAAGACAAAATGGCCACATCTGCTTGGTTAATGGAAATTGGCACATATATACCAAGCACTCACTTCCATTTCAGCTATGGGATAATCACAACAACTAATAATGATGTTATATTATTTAGAAAGCATGTGCATTACATCTAATTATTGGTTCATCAAGGTCATAAAGAAGGGTAAAATCCTGTTTTCTGAGAGCATAAAAGCGTGTAATAGGATAACCTTGACAATGGAGACGCTGCGTTGAATGCCTCACACAACTTCTTACTTTCTTTGAAATATTCATCTGCTGCTTGTAAAGCAGCTACAGCCATTCCATGAGATTTTTCTGTATTTCCCTCATCAAGAATCAAACCATGATAATAATATGCTGCAGCCTAGTAAATCATTACAACAAAATTATCACAACTTCATATCACTTGCTTCTTCAGAATGCACCCCCTATACTCATTCCCAGATTATATATGAATATGGTGAAAGCAGAAGAAACAATATAATGCATAGTACCTATGGTGCTTGTGGCATCAAACTACTTGAGCATTTACAGCTTACACCACAGCTACTATGCAGATAACTTATCTCATATATCTAAATTAAACTGTTTTTCACTACTAAGAAGGACTACGCAAGAGTCTAGAACCAGAAACATAGATCATTAAATCCTTTAGTAACTTTTCATTAATTGAGACGTAACCCATCAGCCAAGCAATCACATTTTTTCCAAAAAACATATATTTTTCTTATTCCAAAATGAGTCCTCGGTAGACTAAAGTTTAAATCTGAATATGCATTATGCTCCTGAAAATGTACTTTGAAAGTGGGAATTTTTGAAAGTTCATAGTAGACAACAAGAAAATCAAACTTTGTATGTATTCTAGACTGCAGACAAGTGTACAATACATATGCACAAAATGGCGCTGAAAAATATATTGAAATAATCTTAGGTACTGATAGTATATTTAACAGATTACTGAAATGTAAGATACAATATAAGGGTTCAGGAAAATCAAAGGTATTTGTGTTGATAGCATTAGTAAGAGATTTAAATCATCCCCATCTATCACAAGATTAGCAATAGTTTGGCAAATATTTAATCATACTATACAGCCATTATTACCAAAACACGTATCTGATAAGAACAATCAAACAAAAGTCCCTCTAGCCAGTTCCAGCTAAAGTTGGTCTAAGACAAATGAAGACTCAATCCCCTCAACTTCTAAATTTTCCACATAAACTACATATTTCATCTTGAAGTTGTAGAGGGAAAACAATTATTTGAACCAATTTCCTACTTTCATCTCCATTATTTGCATAAGGTAATCAGTAAACCAGAAAAGCAATCTCCATTCGTGATATTATCAATATGCAAATAGCAGAGGGGGAAGGACATACCTTTGCTTCAACATATTTCCATTTCACAAAGAGACAATGTTTTTCACCCCAACCATTTGTTAATGGAAGATTCATAATGTTATCTTGGGCCTGTGAAATAGACAATGTAATCAAAGCAATGTATACTGATCAAATGCACCCGTGTTAACTTACTAATGTGCACATTATGGCACAAACACACCTAAACAGAGCATATATGACACAGATTTGTCATAGGGACAAAAAAATTAACAATATTACAGTACAGATCCAAGAGAGACAAATTAAGATAGCCAGTAAGAAATGTAGAATACAACCAAAAAAACAGGAGTAATTTTCCAGTGAAAAAGCAGTCAAACACTCAAGTATAGATCCCATAGAACACAAGTTATCATACCTGTTGCCAACATTTCACCATCTCACATGCAAGCCTGCGCTTCACTGCAAGAGTGGCTTTGGTGCTGTCAATGGCCATTCCGAGTTGTATATCTACACCCTGAAAAAAGAAAAAGGGGAATAAATAAATAAACAAATATACAACAAAATGGATTGAAGAAGAGTAAAGGCATTATATGTTCAACATTCTCCTTCTCCAAGCTTCCATTCAATATTGGCATCACTACCCAGGCAACTTTTCTCCCAGGAACATTCACCATACAAATACTTAACCCTCAGACAAATTACTAAAAGTGACACAGGAGACCCAAAACATCATAACTATTACTACATTACTTGAAACAATAATCCATGGGTATTCACATATGATGGGATGAAAAAAACATTAGATAAGCTCCCCTTTAATGTATCTACTGTTGACCTCTTCAGCCTTCCATGCTTATCAATTCATTCCTTTCTTTTATTATGAGGACAAAAATCCATGGGTATTCACATATGATGGGATGAGCTTCCCTTTAATGTATCTACTGTTGATCTCTTCAGCCTTCCATGCTTATCAATTCATTCCTTTCTTTTATTATGAGGACAAAGTCAAGTAATAAGAGACTTGAAAGTCAAATGCATAGCTATTCAGTTATTCAACATGCAATAAAATGTTTGCTTACTATCCAACCCTATGAGTAAAAGTGGGATATTTTTTAAACTTCTTATTCAGACAATTCTTGCATTTTTTTTAAATAAACCCATGTAGAATCTGATTTACCAAGAAAGCTAAAAGTAGCCCTGAATTTTCTTAAGAAAATCAATACAAATATGAGTTTGGGAGGTCAAGTTGATGTCTATCCGAAACATTTTTCAGGGTTGCAAAAACAAAGATTTTGTCTCCATAAAAGACATTTTTAGTATACAATCCTCTGGGCTTTAAAACCAAGTATACAATTAAAATGATAATAAATACCCTGGCAAAGCTAAGTAAACTGATTGAATATCATAACTTTGTGATAAATTAAGTGGATAATAAATTTACCATGCTAATAAAACACAATAGGTTTAGCCATTAACAAGAAGTAAAGAATAGACTCTTCAAATAGTGTCCATACGAAAGGATCATTAATACCTGTCCTAATGCTTGTAGAGAGAGTGCTCGAAGAACTCCTTCTGCTAGGTCTACAGGTAAATTTCTCCTAAAACCACAACCAAAGTAATAACAATTAAAGAAAGAAGATAATCATTTAGATTACCGTAATAAGCAAGACATTACATTCATTGCATACATTATACATTAAATGTATAAAAACCTGAGTTCTGCAGGCAACTGTGGAAGAACATGTCTGACTGCACAATCCAGATACCCAGCCGCCTTTAAGAAGATATCAACAGAGGCTCGTCTGCTTTCTGTTAGCAGATACCAAAAAGGAAATAATGAAAAAACAAATAAGCTAAGTATAGATCAGAGAAAAAGGTTATGTTTGCTAGTTAGTTGGTTATGATACTAGTAGACGAAGAAACAACTATGAATACTTTGTATTAAGATAAACTTTCCAACACAGCATGTGTAATGTATGTATGTCAAGTCCTAGTTATGGAAAAGATCAAAGCTAGGAATTACTTTCTTAATTTAATACCTTTTTAGCCAATTTGTTCCCATTAATCAAATAGAAAGATGATCCAAATAATAGAGGTCTAATCTGATCTATTCCAATGTATTTTTGCGGTTTGATATATTAAGCAATAAGAGATTCAGGAAGTGGCAATAAATTTGATGACAAGGACCAAATCTTATGTAGTATTTCTACTACCTACCTTCTGATACTTTGGGCTGATGACCATCATTTGATGATGATCTTGGAAGCAGTAACAAGTTAGCCTGTGATAGTGATAGCATTGCCATCAAATGTAAAACTGACAACACCTCATACCAAGCATTAGACATGGTCGTTTCCTGTAATGATCGCCAATCATGCAATAAATCATGAGCATTTTCAATATAAAAGTAACTTCCACATCAAATCCGCAAACATGTATTGAATTTAAAAATAAAAATTGGATACCTCTTTGTCATCCTCTTGATTCACCCAAACAAATTGTACTTTGTATTGTAAATGGCTTCCTGAACCACAAACATAAGCAACAATAATCAATACTTGTCTTTCAGAGAGCATACATCATATACAAATGGACTAACAAACACAAGATTTACCATCTTTAACTAATCCCAGAAGAACAGGCAAGTAATCTTCAAGAGCCTGCACAAGATCAGCCAGTGTTGAACCTCCTGCGGAAGAAATCAAACCATGCCGATGCATCAATAAGTTATTAGAGTAATTTATTCACCATAAAATAATTTTATTGTTGTTAAAACTAAGTACTAACCATGCTGAGTTTTTCTTTTTGTTCTTGTAATTGTAGGACCTTCTTGACCAGCCATCACGACTATACGAGTTCTAAGAGCAGAGAGGCGTTCCACTATATTCTTGGACAAATAAACACCAAGTGTTTGAACAAAATCAACAGGTTTAGGAATCCTCAAACCAGGAACATATACTGAAACTTCACCAATACTCCCTGGCCTCCTTCTATTTCCACCAGAGTCCTTTGGAGTTGACACCACACAGCCCATTTCTAAAGGGTCACTATATATGCTGAATGCTGGTACAAATAAGATAAAGTGAATCACCCCAAAAATCTCTATTTAAGTAACTATAGTGAGTTTCTATCATCTATGACATCAAGCAGCAGAAACTTAAAAAAAGTAGTGAGGAAGGGATACATGCCAATCACAAAAAATTCAGTTCATTATATTAAAGTTCTAGAAAACACTTACAAGAAGCTGAGAGATTAACACTAAAAAAGACATCAACCTGACTAATTAAATGGCAAGTTGTTTACCAACAAAAAAGTGGTAGTAGGTTACTCACGAGCCCCATTACATTTAACATGTAATGGGACAGTCCACATCATTTTAAAATTGACAATGTTTTAGTCAGTAGCATTACTTTTATACCCTTTTTTGGTTTGTTTACAGCAGCATTAATGATTTCCTCTTCATTGTCCACTTCCTAAATAAGCCAAAAGCTTCATAATCTTCATCCTTAACAAAAAATAAACACTAAACAATAATCTAACCAACGAACCTTGTCCTTTGCCCTGGGTGTTGACTAGTCAAGTCAAAAGTTCTGGTATTCTCTGCAGAAAAAATTCACAGGTAGAGACTTGAGTTTGAGAAAGAAATAGAGCTAAAAGTGACAATATCACAGGAACTGCGTGAGACATGACAAGTGGTGTCCGTGTCAACGTATAACTGTGACAACAAGAGAAAAGGCTTCAAAAGGTTGCACCATGCTTACACGGTGACAACTCTTAAAGGTAAAGTAGCATCAACTACAAGCTTTTATTAGATTCCTCATTTCAACAAGAAAACAGCTGAAATTCTTGTGAGTAAAGGGTTTCCAAGGAAAACCAAACAACTAAACAAGCAACAATTGCTGAAATACAGAGGAATATTCGCATTCATTCATCATCATTTCATCTCTTCCTTGTTCCAAATCATAAAAAAGGCGTGTCTGTTAACAGCTTCAGAATTAAATTTAAAAATTAAAAAGGCCCAGTAATTTAGCAATGTTCCAGAAATGGATAAACTCACTCAAAATTGAAAGTTCAAAACTTTACGAAACAATTTAGAGAAATGTTCCATTGATTTGATGCACAAACACAAAATATCCACACACAAAACCTTTCCCAAATTCACCCAAATACCAAACTCGAACTTGGTTGACCCGATTTTCCAAATTGGGATGACAAAAAATACCCCCCAAATAAAAAAAAACATTTTTTTAAGAACAATTTCCAAAGTTGCAATCATTTCTTCTTTTCCTCACTCTTCCCAACCTTAAACTTATCACTTCCAACAACAGAAAAGGACAAACAAACAGAAAACCAAGCCCAGATTTCCATGCTAATTAGTCTTTTACCATTAACAGCACAGTGGTGGCAAATCAGGAAGCTGAAGCACTCAATTGAAAGCACAAGAGTGCAACTCAATTCAACTGAAAACCAAAGAAAGCAGAGATTTTGAAAGGTTCCCAGAAGCACAACCACCCTGAAGATGAAACTTAAGATCGCAGAACCAAAATTCAAAAGAATGGGACTTAAAGCTTTTGCTTCAAAGGTAGCAACAGAGACAGATAAAGAGACCCTTCCGCGGAAACAAAAGTAGAAAATCGTATTTTTATTTAATATTGGAGAACACTAACATATTGTATTGCCGTGTCATTATATATATATATATATATATATATATATATATATATATATATATATATATATA
>Ga0123341_1000407_pt1 | contig 25422 bp, 16 predicted proteins | sample Turbeapinknodule_FD_89959 | JGI IMG/M metagenome (GOLD analysis project Ga0123341, IMG submission 89959) | Root nodule microbial communities of legume samples collected from Mexico - Turtle bean Mexico pink nodule | ecosystem: Host-associated > Plants > Roots > Nodule | place: Mexico: Nepantla...
ATGCAACTAAATGTTTCCCCCCAAAAAGGCTAAAAAAAAGCGCTCATGTATAAAAGCCTCTTCAACCAATTATACTCTGTACTACTCAAAGGGTTAAGCGCTCAAGAATATTTTGGCGCCAAAAATTTCCACACTATGCATAGATATTATCAGCGTATTACCGGTGAGCGACCTCCCACCGCTCCGGTGGTTGAGAAACTCAACCGCCACGGTACTGCTGCCACTAGTCAACCTCCGCCGGCTGACGATGTCAAAGGAACTGATACACCGCCGGAGAAGGTGCCGCGTCGCTTTTTGCCGGCGAATTTCGCGCCAAAAGAGAACAAATCCGGTCCCTCCTTGTTTGAGAGCATCATGCACAAATTCGTCAAGGTCGACGATAACGAAAAAATTACTAAGAGGTACGCTTCGCTCTTTTCCTTTTCCGAGTCGTTAGCTTAGGGTTTTATGGAAGTGCGTGAAAGCAGAATGCGTTTAGTTAGTTCTTCGCCAGATTTTGATGTTTCCTTTCAACTGTTTTTGTATTCGTTTGCGTCAAAGTTGAAGCACTGGTGCATTTTGTTTCAATAGTTTATTTCGTAATAATGTTGGTGGAATGTCGTTGAACTATTATAGTGAAGTTGAAAGGACATTGTAGGTCGAATCGTAGCACTATTAGGCATTTTTTTCAATTTGAAATGCTCAAACATAATTTCAGTTTCTTAGTAATTTAGAGATTACTGAACGGAAGACGCAGTTGGAATTGAAGCAGTTTCTGCTTCGTAAAGGAAAGTGCTATTTATTGGATGCTACGAATGTTTAAAATCACAATCTCTTGCAGTTTCGTCGTGGTCCTTGATGTTATTGCTAAGTCAGACAAACGTGTTGGCACTTGTGGTGGCTCAAAGTTTTTTGATGTTGCGACAAAAATCACGGGTTCATACTATAAACTTACGTGCATTTTGTTTTGCAGGAGCCGCCCATTGAATGGTAGTTTGTCTAAATCTTCTCAACCAGTGGGAATACGAGCTGATACTGATCGTGAAGGGGTGCACAAGGAAGAAGCAGTTTTTCAACCTTTGGTGAAAGCAAAAAATAATGCTGGGAATTTCAAGGAAAAGGCTAATCAGGAAAACACTGCACTGGTTGTAACCGATGATGATGTTGCCGGACCTGAAACCCCAGGGGTGCAGCCTCTTGCTTCTCAGGTGAAACGCAGTCGTGAGGCTGGATCCAAGTTTGGTTCCTTGATGAATTCTGGCAAACGAGTCAGATTTCTTGATGATTCAATGGCATTAGACATGACTAAGAAGGAAGTAGAAATGGCCAGCAAGTTTGAATGGCTTGATCCTTCTCGAATCAGGGATGCTAATGGAAGAAGGCCGAATAATCCTTTGTATGACAGGACGACACTTTATATTCCTCCAGAAGTTTTGTCAAAACTGTCAGCATCACAAAAACAGTATTGGAGTGTCAAATGTAAATATATGGATGTTGTGCTATTTTTTAAAGTGGTCAGTTTATCAAGCTCTTTGAATATTGGTTTCTTAATTCCTCTGGATCTTGTAGTTTCTGGTATTTTATGCATAACCTTTGGTTAATAATAGTATGCCTCAATTAATGGTCAATGTAGGGAAAATTTTACGAGCTTTATGAAATGGATGCTGACATTGGCCATAAGGAGCTTGATTGGAAAATAACTTTAAGTGGTGTTGGAAAATGTCGACAGGTAATTTCGAAGTTATCTTTTTTTTGGTATTTGACCTGTTTTTTTCTGTTAGTTGATTTCTTCAGTGACTGGATTTTACTTGTTGGCTCAGGTTGGTATATCTGAAAGTGGGATTGATGATGCCATTCAAAAGCTGGTTGCACGTGGGTAAGGAATGCATGGATTTGATGTGATAGTTCATAGTGATACCATATTTATTATATGCTCAATTTGGATTTTGAATTTTGTGCACCATAAGATCATTATTGCTAATTCTGATTAGAATGGACTTTATTAAATCTCAGTAATTCCTAGTTAACTTGTTGTAGGCTTAGTATGCTGCTTTTATTGTGAAGGTATAAGGTTGGACGAGTGGAGCAGTTAGAGACATCTGAAGCAGCAAAAGCTAGGGGGGCTAACTCGGTAAGTTTTCCCATCCTTGTAGTTGTATAGCTTCTGAAGTTTTATGTTAGTGTTTTCTATATCTGGCTTTGCTTGAAGAGTTATGCTTCAACAAGCCTTATTTTTTATATACTCACACTCACATTCTGTAGTTTACTGTAACTACGCTAGGGATTAGTTTGAGTCTCTATTTCTTCAGTTAATGTTTGGAATCTCTCGTTTTTTTGTCTTATTTTATCCAATATGACGATGCAAGGAACTGTGTGAAGTTTCTAATTGATGTTGGGCACTGTAAAGTGGACAGGACACACATCTGTCACTTGAAAATGTTCCTTATTTTGTAGATTAAATTATTATAAGACTTCATAAGCCTTTGTATAATATCCTATCCAGTATCTTTTATGCTTTTGAATTGGCAGCTTTTTTGCATGGCATGACCTTCACTGCTGCATGGATTTCAGGTTGTTCGGAGAAAATTAGTTCAGGTAGTTACTCCATCAACCAATGTTGATGGTAACATTGGTCCTGATGCTGTTCACCTCCTCGCAATAAAAGAGGTTCTTATTTCTCCTGTCAGTTATTCATTTTTAGTGTGCTATTATTGTTATGTATGATGGTGAATTAAATGTTTTCTACAGGAAAGCAATGGTTTGGATAATGGTTCAGTTGTGTATGGATTTGCTTTTGTTGATTGTGCTCGGCTCAGATTCTGGGTTGGCTCCATAGATGATGATACATCCTGTTCGGCTTTAGGGGCCTTATTGATGCAAGTATGCTTACATTACCCTTTCTTTTTTCCTATTCCTGATTTTGTATTTAGTTTATGTGAATGATCATTCTGTTTTGCCAAATTGTTAGCTAATTTGATATTGGGAATTGGATTGTAGGTATCACCCAAGGAAGTTATATACGACAGCAGAGGTGAACGCCATGAAGTATCACTTTGCCTTTAAATTGAACCAAAATGCTGACACTTTTTTTTTCGTACACTAAATTAATGGGTGAAGTTTATATGAATTCGTTTGTACTAAAGAGGAGTGCTTTCAGGATTCCTTGACTTGAATGCACTACAATTCTAATTGTTAGATGTTAATGTTAAAATATGTTGTTTTACAGGGTTGTCCAAAGAAGCTCAGAAAGCACTTAGAAAATTCTCATTAAGTGGTGAGATGTGATCCTTCCTTGTGGTTTATGAGAAATTATTAGGTAGTCCTGATCACCACTTGTTCATGGTTCTAACAAATCTTTGTGATTCGTAAGTAGTATAATTATTTATTTTTTAATATAAAAACTTAATTGTGTCACTTAAAGATTAATTGGAACCATAGAACGGGTGGTAGTCCAAGCCTACCTAATAATTTTTCATGGTTTAGGAGTACACTACTGAAAACATTCCAGAATTTTAAATGGTGGTTTCTTCCACTTTATTTATTATGCTTTCCCTTGGATGCTGTATGTGAAGAGAAATGTTGAATTTTGAAAAGCATCCTGGAATCTCAGTATTGATTTTTGTTCCTCTTGCAGGTTCGTCAATACAGCAGTTCACTCCAGTTCAGTCAATCACTGACTTGGTGAACTCTGAAATTAGGGATTTAATTAACTCAAAGGGATACTTCAAAGGCTCATCTGATTCACTGGATCATGTGCTAAACAATGTGATTCATCGTGAAATCACCTTGTCTGCTCTGGGTGGATTGATTGGTCATCTGGATAGATTGATGGTACGCTTTTATATAATACAATGATGCCTCTCTTGAAGGGGTTAGCTCTCAATGTATCTGTGTGCTTGTTGTTTAAGATAATTAATTTTTTATGCTTTTCATGTAGTTAGATGATGTCCTACAGAGCGGGGATCTGTATCCATACCAAGTTTACAGGGGTTGCCTGAAAATGGATGGTCCAACAATGATAAATCTAGAACTCTTTGTCAATAATGAGGATGGTAGCAAATCAGGCTAGTATTTCCTATTTCAGCACCCTCAACTTTCCAATATAATTTTCATTGGAAATTTCTGTGAAATCATGGCATATTCTGCTTGAATTTCAGGTTCATTGTACAATTGTCTTGATAAGTGTGTAACTTCATCTGGAAAGCGGCTTCTTAGGAACTGGATCTGCTGTCCATTGATAGATGCTGAAATGATCAACAACAGGCTTGATGTAGTGGATGATCTAATGGCCAACCCGGATATTGTATCACACATTGCTCAACATCTTCGCAAGCTTCCAGACTTGGAACATTTGATTGGCCGAATTAAGTCCAGCCTTCAATTATCAGGCCCTCTCTTACTGCCCTTGTTAGGAAAGAAAATATTGAAGCAGAGGGTGAGTTTCTGCTACTGTTTTTATGCCAATTTTGTTAAGGATATACTTACTATTTGTTAGTATGGTATCTGATCAATTTTCTTCGCTCATTTAGGAGTTAAATACTCAGTATCACTATACTAGTTTCTCTCATGTCTAAATAACTTAGTCACATATTTCATGCCATGGAATGGGGAGACTGCATTGCTTAGAAGGAAAAAGATGTGGCTAATAGATAAACATTGAAATTGGTATTGGAAGAATTTATCTAAAGCTATACAGGGAGAAATCTGACCATATTGTTTGTTGTCCAAGCTGGATAGCCGATATATACATGTTTGGGATATTTATACTAATATTAATTTTTGATAATATGTATGAGAACTAAACTTAAGGTTATATTATGACATTTGATTCACTGATTTTCTACTGTTATGTGCACATAATTTTTAATTAATACAGGTAAAAGTGTTTGGATCACTAGTGAATGGCCTTCGGACTGCTTTGAGTTTGTTGCTCCTTTTAATGAAAGAGCAGCCTCTAGTATCATCTTTGACCAAAGTTTTTAAACTACCAATTCTGACTGGCAGTGAGGGCCTTGATCAATTTCTTATTCAGTTTGAAGCAGCTGTGCATAGTGACTTCCCAAATTACCAGGTATACTTTCTGCCTTATTAGGTTTTCAAATAATCTTAACTTTCCTTCAGTTTGAGAAGTTTTTCTTATTCACCTGTGACTTCTACTAATGGCAATGGAAATATTTCATAGTTTGGAAATATTGTATATATGATTGAAATGGAGGTACCTTACTGTGCATAACACTAAGCAACCAAGTAGGAAATTGTGATTTTGCTTCAGGAAACTGAGGCTATAGGCGTAAATGTTGAGGAGGCTAAAAATGATAAAGGGCAGTGAATTTGAGTGGAGACATGATACCTGAATTTGTGGCTCAGGCATTTGGGTTTGCCTGGTTTTATTCGGGTCATACTTTAATTTCACGCCAGGCCTGGTCAGGCCACGAAAACTACTAAATCTTTATTTTGCCAAGTCAATTAACCCATATGTTTTCAGGTTCCTAGGACTACTTTATTACGTTTGAATTGTTTGATATATTTGGACACCTTTTGTGATAATCTTTTAGCAGGTTTTATATATTATACCCAACAAGACCTTTCTGGATAAAATTTGTATAGTCATAATTATCAAATCCACTTCTTTAGAAGATAAAAAGTTAGCAGCACTTTTAATGCTACTGCATTTTCTTTTACGGTAGATATTTGGCATTTTAGCAGTTTGATGTATGGCAAATGTTGATTTTCTGTTTCCTCAATCATATGATAATGTTTGTGAACGTATGCAGTGGCATATTATCATGGAGTTTATGTATATCTAATGGTATAGTTTGTTCTAGAATCATGACGTTACAGATTCGGATGCTGAAACACTCACAATACTTGCTGAATTATTTTTGGAGAAAGCTGCTCAGTGGTTTGAAGTGGTTCATGCCATCAATTGCATTGATGTATTACGATCTTTTGCTGTTACTTCTAGCTTTTCTTGTGGAACTATGTCTAGGCCGATTATATTGGCGGCATCAAGCGGAACAAGTGTTGACAGTGGAAGAACTGTGCTCAACATGAAGGGACTATGGCATCCATTTGCCCTTGGAGACAGTGGATGTGTGCCTGTCCCAAATGATATGGCCCTTGGTGAGAGTGAAGATGGGTCTCATCCTCGAACTTTGCTGCTTACTGGACCAAACATGGGAGGAAAGTCAACACTTCTGCGTTCCACCTGTCTAGCTGTTATTATGGCGCAGGTTTTCCATCTTCACCCCTTTTTACCTGTTTTATTAAGCTAGAAATGATTGTTGTGCAATTACTTCTAAATTAAACTACTTTGATATCACTAGCTGGCTAAGCATTTAAACGGAAGAAAAACTGCGGCACATTCTTTTCCCGATTGGGAAAAATATTGACCAATTTTGCAAACAGAATGGTCATTTTATTTAAACTAATATTTGAAGATGATACTGGTTACTGGAAAACCTCAAAGAAAGTACATGTGTTTTACATGGTTTACTCTGTCAGATTGTTCTGATGCGTCTTTTATAAATTTAAATATATGATGTCTTTGCAGTTAGGTTGTTATGTGCCCTGTGAAAGTTGTGTTCTCTCAGTTGTGGATATCATCTTCACACGACTAGGAGCCAAAGATAGAATCATGACAGGCGAGAGTAAGTACTCTAACAAAAGCAGATGTGCTTCCGTTGACATTTATAGGGTTTTTTTCAGAACTTGGAAAATGTAGCATTGTGGTCTCAAAATGTCCATCTGTTCACAGACAGTTTAGCTGACTTTATTGATTGCCAATACCAACAAACTCGTATTTTTTAGGTACCTTCTTTATTGAGTGTACAGAAACTGCTTCGGTGCTTCAGAAAGCTACTCAAGATTCTCTCGTTATCCTTGATGAATTGGGTCGGGGAACAAGCACTTTTGATGGCTATGCCATTGCATATGCTGTGAGACTCTACTCTCCACTATTTTTTGTCTTTTTCAATGAATTTTTTTGGATCTGTTTTTAAGTACCGCATTTGTATACTTTACCTACTAAAAAATTTACACTAAAAGGCAAAGAAAGAAAAACTGTAACAATGTTGCCGTGCTTCGTAGTAAAGGGGTTATCCATAAAAGAAAATGGTCTACAAAGTATGACTGTTAAAATTTGGTCCGAGCATTGATAAAACCTTTATGTTGCTATGCCCACCACATTGAGTAGTAATTTATGAGTTTGATAATGTTTGGGTATTCTGTCTCTTTCAATAATTGTGGACGTGCACAGGTATTCCGGCATCTGATTGAGAAGGTTAACTGTCGCATGCTATTTGCCACACATTACCATCCGCTCACGAAAGAGTTTGCCTCTCATCCGCGCGTTACAATGCAACACATGGCTTGTGCTTTCAAGTCAAAATCTGACACCTGTTCCATGCGTGATCAAGAACTAGTTTTCCTTTATCGCCTTGCCCCCGGAGCATGTCCAGAGAGCTATGGGTTGCAGGTTGCCCTCATGGCTGGAATCCCAGAAAACACGGTAAACATTGCTTCTAAGGCCAGCCAACAGATGAAAAAATCAATTGGACAAAGTTTTAGGTCAAGCGAACAGAGATCAGAGTTCTCCACCCTTCATGAAGAATGGTTGAAAACCTTGGTCTCTATCTCACGCATACAGGATTGTAACTCGCTGGATGATGTTTTGGATACATTAATCTGTGTGTGGTATGAACTCAAAACTTCATCAGTATCAGCCAACCGGAGATAGATGACTGTCATGTAAAATTATTCTTATTTTCGAAAATGGAAGCCTTCCTTATTAACGTTTATTGTTTGGGAGTAATTTGCATAAAAGAAAATATGTCACGTAAAGAGTGTTAGATTGGATTTATTATTTTTTGATAATGATCTTTTTTGCATTCTCTCAAGTTAAAAAAATATGAAAAGCAATGAAATATATAGTGAATGTAAGTAAATTAAAACGAAAGGGATGCCAATTAAAAAACCAAATTTATAATTTTAGTCATTTTCATGTCCATTATTGCATTAATTACGCGTGTTATTGAATCGGTGTTATTTATATTTAGAAGACAGTGTTGAAGTTTTTAACTCTAAAAGTAAGTTTAAAAGCTCAAACGAAGTTTAAAAAGTTGATCCATAAACATTACTCCAAAACAAAATGCTGCATCTCCTCATAAAATATTAATTTGTAACCACTTCTTTAACAAACAATTCGGCAATATTTTATCCCATGATTCCCTGTGTCCTCACACAAACACGAAACTCTCTCTCCCTAACACCCTCTCCTTTCCTTCGTACTCGGTCTTCTCCACTCTCACTACAACCCAGGCACAAACTCTAACCCAAAACAAAACAAAACAACGAAAGTTTCATGATCACGATGTAGAAACAGAGGAAAAGTAGAGTATGTCCTTAACATGCAACGTCAATTAATGAACCTTCTTTGAACGACCCTTCACATGCATGCTATGGATAACGTAGAAGATTTCATGCACGACGATGAAAACAACAAGAAGGGCACATCGAAATCCAAAAGAAGACAATTAGGACTCTCATGCATGCTAAACACCGAAGTTAGCGCAGTTATAGCAGTGGTTCGTCGTCCAGAATGCATTCCTCTGTACAACATCTCTGTCACAGAAGATGCCTACGACTCCTCCCTCATCACTTCCTTAAGATCCCTTCGTTCTCTCATCTTCAACCCTCAGCAAAACTGGCGCACCATCGACCCTTCCATCTACCTCATCCCCTTCCTTGATGTCGTTCAAAGCGACGACGTTCCTGCCGCGGCCACCGGCGTTGCGCTCTCCGCGGTTCTCAGGATTCTCAAGTTCGAAGTTTTCGACGAGAAGTCGCCGGGTGCAAGAGAGGGTATGGAGTCTGTTGTGTCCGGGATCACCAGCTGCAGGCTCGAGAAGACCGACCCTGCTTCGGAGGACGCGGTGATGATGAAGATATTGCAGGTTTTAACGGGGATAATGAACCACAGGGCTTCAACTCTGCTCTCCGATCAATCTGTTTGCACCCTCATCAACACTTGCTTTCAGGTGGATCAAGATAAAAAGATACTCTTGTCTCGGTTTTAGAGTTTATTACAGAGGGTAAATGGTTGAAGAAACCTAACTAACTACCTCATTGCCAACGTGTTCCAACACAATTCATTCATGGATGATTGATTGGATTTCTTAACCATGTTCAACATGCAAAATTTACTTTGGTGATCTCTACATCTTAAAAGAGAAATTACTTCCCAACCAATTCAAAGATATCACATTTACGAGGTTGATTTAGGCTTAAAGTCCACTTCTTAATATTATGGGTGTTAGAGTCATTTCGAGTCTATCCTAAGTTTTGTTGGTCTTATCAGGCCACCTGTTATCGAGCCGTTATTAGATCACCTATTATATATTATCCTACGCACGAACTATCACTCTCGCTTAGCTCTCGCGTGAGGGAGTGTGTTGGAGATTGCACATCGACTAAAAATTAGAACATTTCATAGTATATAAGTAGGTGAAAGCCTTACCTCATAAGTCAGTTTTACAAGATTGAGTTAGACTTAAAGTTCACTTCTTAACGTAGAATTAATATAGAATGCAAAAAGCTTAAGTAATTTAGGTATATAGTAATTATAGGTAGTTAAAATCTAAAAATAACACCTCAGATAAAACATTTACAGTAAGACCCCATTATTTATTTATGTAGGCTTTGTTAATTCTGTTCCTGTATGTTTTTTTTTTTCTTTCATAAATGACATTTTGGTGGTACTTACTAACTCAAGAGGATTTAAATCCTGGTTTCAGGTTGTTCAACAATCGGCGAGTAGAGGAGATTTACTGCAGAGGAGTGCGAGGTACACCATGCATGAGCTTATCCAGGTTGTGTTTAAAAGGTTACCAGAAATTGAGGCTAAGGATAGAGAAGGGGACTCAGATTCTGACATGGAGGATGGTGATGAGGGTGGTGGTTTGGAAACTGGCTACGGTGTTCGTTGTGCCATTGACATATTTCACTTCCTGTGCTCTTTGTTGAATGTTGTGTCCATAGTTGAGGCAGATGGGTCTACTTCTCACACTGCTGATGAAGATGTTCAGATTTTTGCTTTGGTTTTGATAAACTCAGCGATAGAACTGAGTGGGGATGAGATAGGAAAGCACCCTAAGCTATTGAGGATGATCCAAGATGATTTGTTTCACCATTTGATCTACTATGGGACATGGTCTAGCTCCTTTGTGCTCTCCATGATTTGCAGCACTGTGTTGAATGCCTTTCACTTTCTCCGCAGGTTAGAGATCCTTTCAAGGAAAGAACTAACAAGCTTCAAGAGAGAGTTTGATTTTATTTATATAAAGTGTTCGAGATCCTACATCGATTAAAGATTATATTCGACTAAAGATTATGACATTTCATATAGTATATAAGTGGGTGCAAACCTCATCTTATAAGCCAGTTTTATGAAATTGAGTTAGACTTAAAGTTCACTTCTTAATATAATATCAGAGTCATCTCAAGTTTATCGGACCATCCATAATATACAGTATAAATTCATATTACTGGAGGGGGGAGAGAGATAGAAAAGAGTTTCAACAACTTTTTATGGTTTACCTTTGTATTTTGTTTTTGTAGGTCTATCCGGTTCCAACTGGAAGCATTCTTTTCATATGTGCTGTTTAGAGTTGCAAGTTTTGGGAGCACAATTGCTCTTCAAGAAGTAGCAATTGAAGGAATAATAAATTTCTGCAGACAGCCAACATTCATCGTTGAAGCATATGCAAACTTTGATTGTGATCCATGTTGTCGGAATGTGTTTGAGGAGATTGGGAGGTTGCTTTGCAAACACTCATTTGCACTGAATGGCCATGTCACCAGTTTGCACATTCAAGCCTTTGAAGGACTACTGATCATGATTCACAACATTGCAGATAACATTGACAAAGATGGTTCAACAGGTTCTTTGGGTGCATACTCAATTCAATTGACTGAGTACAAACCCTTTTGGGAGGAGATGGATAAAGAAGATGACTTGGAAGGTTGGGTGGAACATGTAAGGCTTAGAAGACTTCAGAAAAAGAAACTTCTCATTGCTGCAAACCATTTCAACAGAGATAACAAAAAGGGTCTTGAGTACTTGAAACATGCCAAGTTAATCTCTGATCCTCCTGATCCAGCAGCTCATGCTCACTTCTTTCGCTACACTCCAGGCATAGACAAGAAAACAATAGGGGAATTTCTTGGAGACCCTGACCCTTTCTACCTCAAAGTTCTCAAAGAATTCACTGACACCTTCCATTTCCAAGGCATGTCTCTTGACACTGCCCTTAGATTTTATCTAGAAAGTTTCTTGCTGCCAGGAGAGTCACAAAAGATTCAACGTGTACTAGAAGCATTTGCTGAGAGATTCTATGATCATCAATCCTCAGACATGTTTGCAAGCAAGGACACTGTTCTCATCTTGTGCTACTCTCTCATCATGCTCAACACAGATCAGCACAACCCCCAAGTCAAGAAGAAGATGACAGAAGAGGAATTCATCAGGAACAATAGAGCAATCAATGCAGGGCATGATTTGCCTAGGGAGTACCTTTCTGAGCTTTTTCAATCCATTTCCACTTGTGCATTTTCCCTTTCTCAAACCACAGTGTCACTAGACATGAGTCCAAGTAGGTGGATTCAGCTCATAAACCGATCCAAAGTGGTGCAACCTTTCACACCATGTGATTATGACCGCAGAATATGTAGAGACATGTTTGCCTCCATTGCTGGTGCATCAGTGGCTGCTCTTTCATCATTCTTTGAGCATGCTGATGAAGAGGAGTTGCTGCATGAGTGCATTGAAGGGTTGTTCTCAGTTGCAAGGATCTGTCAGTATGGACTAGAGGATACCCTTGATGAACTCATAACATCCTTCTGCAAATTCACAACACTACTAAATCCTTATGCTTCCATAGAAGAGACCATGTTCTCCTTTAGTCATGATATGAAGCCAAGAATGGCAACAGTTGCTGTTTTCACAGTAGCAAACTACTTTAGGGACTCAATTCAAGGGGGTTGGAAGAACATAGTAGATTGCTTGTTAAAACTCAAAAGGCTTAAACTATTACCCCAACATGTCATTGATCTTGAGGCATCAGTGGATGTCCCAACAACACCTGAATCAGGAGGTGTGATGTCTCCAACAGATGATCATAAAGTTGGCTGCCAGAGAGTTTCTAGCATGATGACTCGTTTTTCCCATCTTTCATCAGAGGGCATGGATGATGGTTTGACCCTTGGTAGTGAATTTGAACAGAATACCAAAATGATCAAATTGTGCAAAATTGGTAGCATCTTCAGCAACTGTTCAAACATCCCCAGAGAATGCTTACAAAGCCTTGGGAGATCTTTGATATATGCAGCTGCTGGAAAAGGCCAAAAGTTTAGCACACCAGTGGAGGAAGAGGAAACAGTTGAGTTCTGTTGGGATTTGATCGGTGCAATATCATTAGCCAATGTACACAGATTCCAAATATTCTGGCCATCCTTCCATGATAATCTTCTATCAGTTGCTCAATTTCCCATGTTCTCCCCAATCCCATTTGCAGAAAAAGCCATTGTAATCCTTCTCAAGGTCTGTGTCAAGCTCTTTTCTGCTCCAAGAGAGGATAAACAAGTTGAGGAGTTTATATTCAAGTCCATAACCTTAATGTGGAAGCTTGATAAAGAAATTCTAGACACATGTCATGATGTCATATCACAATCAATCAGCAGAATACTCATTGAATACCCTGCAAATGTGCAGACACAAATCGGATGGAAGTCAATGCTAAATCTGTTATCAGTTGCATGGAGGCATCCTGAGACATATGATGCAGGAATTGAAGCTTTGATAGCATTATTCTCTGATGGCACCAACATATCACGCTCAAACTATGCATATTGCATTGATTGTGCCTTTGGTTGTTTCTTAGCCAAGAACAGTCCAATAGACAAAAAGAAAAAGATACTTGACCTATTGGCTGATTCAGTAAACTTGTTGGTTCAATGGCAGAGAAGCCAATACTCTGATCCGGGAAGCAATGTTAGTGCAGCAAGCTACACAAGCAGTTCCTCCATTGAGGAAAATTCAAGAGGTCCTTCTTCGGGAAACTACATCATGAACCTATTTGTGAAACTTGGAGAAGCATTTAGAAAGACAAGCTTATCAAGACAAGAGGAGATAAGAAACCATGCAGTTTGTTCTCTTCAAAAGAGTTTCAATCTAGCTGAGGATCTTCTTTTCATCTCATCAAACTGCATCAACTACTTCAACCTTGTGATTTTTGCAATGGTTGATGAGCTTCATGAGAAGATGTTGGAGTACTCAAAGAGGGAAAATGCAGAGAAGGAAACAAGGAGTATGGAAGGGACCCTTAAGCTTGCAATGGAGCTGTTTTCAGATATGTACTTGCAATCATTGAAACAAATAACTGAGTCTCCAGGATTCAGGACATTCTGGTTAGGCATACTGAGAAGGATGGACACATGCATGAGGGCTGACTTGGGAGAGTATGGTTTATCAACTTTGAAGGAAATAATTCCTGATTTGTTGAGAAAGATCATAACACAAATGAAGGAAGAAGGAATTTTGGAGCCAAGAGAAGAAGATGATATGTGGGAGATTACATATATTCAGATACAGTGGATATGCCCTCGTCTCAAGGATGAATTGTTTCCATTGTAGACTAACTTTTTTTACTTTTTTTGTGTCATTTTTTACACCATTCATTGGTTTTTGTAGCACACTTTCTCCATTTTTCAACTTCTGATTCAAAGGATGTAAAAACAGTAGTATTTTATACCCTCAACACCTCAGTGCATAGTTCTTTAACATGTTCTTGTCTCATACATAATAAAAGGGTAGCAAATCTAATGTATTTAGCATTTCTTGCATCCTTGAAGATCACCTCTACTTAATATCTTGGAAAATGCATTATTTCTCTCTCGTTGGTTTGCATTCCAAAGTCAATAAATCTATGACAACATGGGCCATGCATCTTTCTTTCACTCAACAATCTTTTAAATTTAAGCAAATTCTCCCTCCAACTCCATAACTTCTTTTCCTGTATTTATTTTTAATTTCAACAATACCCTTCTGAATATGGTGTAAAGTGTTTTGTATTCTTCTTCATTTTCAAGTGGGGGTGATTGATTGTGGTTGACTAGTAGTGAACTTGGTGATTGAGATATATTTTATGATGTTTTTTCAATGGATACAAAACAAAAAGAAAATAAACCGAAAGTCGAATACAACAAATTTTCTTATTAACATTTTACGAATGATAGAATTTTTTTCTTAAATGACTGGAGACAGGAAAGAAGGTAAGAGGGTGTTGGAGTGCAAATAATATTATTTAAAAAAATTATGCTTCATTTAGATTATTTAAAATTTTTTAAAAGGTTAGAACTAATTTTTCACAATTAAATTTTTCTTAAATTTTCTGCAATGCCTTTAGTTATCTGAAGAATTTTGACACAAATTTCTTTTAAGTATTTTTTTTTATCAGTAATAAGGAGGGGTGATTCAACCCTTAATTTCTTTTAAGTATAAAAACTAATATCGTTTATTCCTTCAAAATTTTAATCCCTGGACCATTAATAGTATCATTAATTTATTCATTCAATCCTACAAGATTAACATCAATTTAATTCGTCAATCATAGAATTCACACAATTATAAATCTCGCGTTCGGCATACCTATGGTGATGAACTACAATAATGAGACATCAAATTATATGTTTAAAATCAAACTAATCATTTTACCGAATATTCCATAATTTAAAGTTCAAATATAATTTTAACTATAAAATGAGTAGGTCTATACTTGTTTATTTTACAAGAATAAAGAAAATACTTAACTCATAATTCAATTGTGATTAACTCAAATTCAGAAATAATAAATTATATCTTAACATTATGAATAAAATAATACTTTTTTAAATGAAACGACATACAAAATAATATAATATATTTTATAAAATAAAATGACTCAAGTAATTTTTTTTTACATTGTTAATGCATTTAATTTAAATTAAAAATGACAACCTATACATAAACTTTTAAAATATTTTAGTCGAAAAATATAATTTAAAATAAAAGCCATTTTTTAAAAACTAGTTTCTCTAACAAAATTGATCAAATTTTGCCTGATTTTACTAATTCTGTAATTCATGTTTTAGCAACTATTCGAAAAATAAAAATAGGACCAATCTGTTCAATGGTGGTAATGGCATCTCCCTTTCACCCTTTCATATTTCAGTTCCATAATCTAATTTTTTATTTGAGTAAAAACGTGGTTAAAAAATAATCTTTCTAGATTTGGTCAAAGTTATTTTGATTCTATATTATAAAAACAATGGTTGTAAGGATCCAATTTCTAAAATGCTGTAAGTTTTTATACCATTGATAGTATAAACATTTTGACTTGACCAAGAGCAAAATCCACTACTCTTAAAAATATAAAGACAATAACTTATCTAAATCACAGGAGATTCAAACCAATTTTTTTTATCAAATATTGAATTGTCATGGGTGAATTTGCTATTTAGGATGTAATAAAAATAAAATCTATAAAAATGTTATAAAGAAAATGGGAATCAGCAGAGCCTTAGCAGGGTATTACTGATCAAAGTCTCTTGTATACAATGAAATAACAAAAAAGACAGCAAACAGAACTCTTACATTGAAATAACAAATGGACACTAACATCATTTTAAAGCTAATTTATGCAAGAGTTGTTCTCCAGCTCAACTGCCATAACAAAACATTCCAAATAGTGACATCAAGATTCTCAGTTCAGTGGAGGTGTATTTAAGTTTAGTATACTATTAACATTTCATTTCCATTCAAAGACAGATAAGTTACAGAAATGTGCTGCAAATTATTTAATGGTGCACCAAGATTATTGTTAGTCACCCATACAAAAATATTACCCTTTCTAATCAACTTCCCCATTATCAGGGAACAAAAAGGTCAAAAACCTTACTGGGTGCATCTCTTTTTCAGCGTGTAGATGATGTTCCCTCCAAAACTGGTAAACTCTATCAAGATATCACCACCCTTTCCAGGATTATCTACTAAAACAGAAAAAAATAATAAAACATTGCAATATCATTTTCAAATATTGTGGAATAATCAGATACCCTGCGCTATTTAAAATAAGCAATCAAACGTGTAAATATATAGTAACAAATCCAAACTGATAGGGTATGAAAGCACACCTCTTACGGATAAAGAATCAATGCAACGCAAACTACCCCAAAACTAGATTTCAATGTAACTAACTCTATTACACTGTCCAACTTTATAATGAAGTTTGTTGGCATCCTTAAGCATGGATATTGAACCATCACAGCATTCCAACATATAATCTGATTAAACAACAGTATCAGTCACACCTCCTTCTGCTACTCATCAAAACAAATGTAATGTTAAATTGACAATACCTGACTCTGTCATCCTTTAGCCTGAAAATGTTACATTATTCTCCAAAAATTACAAATTTTGGTCTGAATTGTCCTTATGCAGGGGACACACTATACATTGAAAAGGATTAATGTGGGCAACATTTGAGATTTCTAGGGACTAATGTCAGCATTTTACGTTCTTGAGGCATATGTGTCTGCTGCTAAATTATAGTCCCTGTTTCTCTCTCTAACAAACAGAAACACACGTTTTTCTTAATTTTATGGCATGGTGAAACCGACTCTAATCTGATTTATACGAAATCCCTATCACTACTTCACAGCAAGCAAGTAAATTACTAAGTTTTTGTTATCATATAGAATATAAGTGGGATTCCAATTTCATTTGACTGCATGATCTGAGACTCAATATGAACAGTCGAACCAAATCAAGCCAATGATTCTTATACGATGTGCATTGGTACATGAACTATTCAAAAAGATCAAAGAGTGAGCTTTCTTTCCCAGGTTCATTGACAATGCTAATTTCGTTGATTACCAATCACCAGATACCATTTGCTCCATTGAAAAGGAAATCATTGACAAAATTGACCGGACTACAGTCTATGAATGCTTGTGATACAAACAGCCTTAAGAAAATAATAAAATCATGTTCAGGGTGGGTTGCCTCCCAAAATCCAAATCAATTAATATAAAGTGAAGCCTATATTAAACCCTTCATCATGGAATATTCCTATCTGGAACTAAACTCTATATATTATTTACAAGCAGTGTTTTTGTTAGAAATAAGCATTTATTGAACACCTTAGGATAATTTGACAATAGTTATGTTATGTTCCTATAAGTATAACATCTTAATCCAGAAGTAAATTCTTGAACTTATAGGAAACATTCAAAATGTTCTTTAATATTTTTATTTCATAGCAAACAAATTTGGTCAGCACATTCAAGAACAAAAAGGAAATCAAAATATCTGCATCCAAATCACAGTGAGGCGGTGTACAATATGCCAGAACAAAAAATATTTTTTTTATCGCCAATAATATATATGTATGTGTATATATATATATACACAAAATTCTGTACAGATTTATGTAATAGATAGTTATTTTATATTTATACTATTAAGAGTATAAATAATTAATAACCACCAAACCCAACTAAAAAGACTATTACTACTTTTATACTATAACACCGCACCTTAGGTCCCCAAACATACATATCAATCAGATTACAAAATTATATATTGTGTACTAAAAGCATAAGGTATACAAAAATATATACATGGGATGCATCCCGGTATGCAGCTTAATTATGTACTTATCATGCTAATGTTTATGTATTAGTTGTTTCTATAATTGAAGTATTAACAAGGTCAAACTATTTTCATATAAGCCATAGCCTATCCTGTGAGCTTACTGAAATAACCTGAAATGTTAAAACAATTTACAGAGGAAATGATGTGTTATCTTCATTAGCTTACTCAAACACTCACATAAATATTATATCATAATTCCTGGTAAACTATAAATAAGTTCTTCAAATATTCCAAACACACCTTAAATCGTTAACCAACCAACCAACCAACCTACCTACCTACATCATTCACTGAGATTCTCCGTGGAAGTGTCGGTATCCTCCTCATCCCCTTCCTGAATTTTGGCAATCTCAGCCTGCGCCCTCTCGAGAATCTGCTTCTTCTGCAGCTCCAACTCCCTGTTAAAATCCAGCCTCATCTTCTCCAACTCCATCATCTGCTGCCTCTTGCTGTTCTCAATCTTCTCATAAATCTTCCCAAACTTCTGAATCGAATCCGCCAACACACGGAACGATGTCTCGTCCTCCTCATCCTCAGCAGCAGCACCACCGCCACCACCACATTCCTCTTCCTCTTCATCATCATCATCACTCTCAGACTCCCCTGGACTGTCCCTCATCTCATCAAATCCATTGGACCTGTTCAAGTAAATCCTAGTGTTCATAAACACATACTCCCCAGAATCCACCCCACACGCAAGGCCATACTCTTGCCTTGCAGAAGATGCCATCAACATGTCCATCTTCTTGAAGAAGGCCCATTTGCAAGAGCCCATTCCCATTTCATCCATTTTTGTTTTCTCCTTCTTGTACTTTCTCTTCAGCTTGTCCAGCACGCTCCTACACTGCGTCACGCTTCTATCCGTTTTCAATTCCTCCGAAACCTTTTCGGCAACCTCGCGCCATTCCTCCGACCTCAAACTGTTCCTCCCGAGCTGGAGGAACTTGTCCCCCCACACCTCCAGCAGCACGAAAGTCTCGTGATCGCTCCACTCCTCCCCGGAAGAACCCGAACCGCGCGAACCGTACGACAATTTGAAACGCGGCGCGAATTCGTAGGATCCCGGCGCAACTAGCACCTTGCGCTTCTTCGGGATCCGGGGATACCCGACGACGTCGTTTTCGTCGTAGCCGTTTTCGCCTTCGTCGTTGTCGTCGTTGAAATCTTCGTGTTCGTTTTCTTCATCGTCGTCGTCGTCGTCGACGACGGACTGGTCGTAGCGCGTGGGCATTGGGCGGTGGTAAGGGGCGGCGCGTACGGGGTGTTTGTGTCGGTGAGAGGGGTTCTGACGGTTAAGAGAGAAGGACTTGGGAGGGTACCTTGCGTCGTCTTCCATGTCGTCCATGGGAGTGTGTGAATAACGGAATCGCAGAGATTGCACGAAGCAAAATCGCGATTGTGAGAAAGGGATTTGAGGAATGAAAGGGGAATTTAAGCGGTGAAGGGTGAAATTGGGTTAGGGTTTTTATGTGGTGTCAAATTTGGGTAATGTTTCGATCTTCACACACTTTTTCTCTTTCCTCATTTTGTGTTTGTGAAGGAACAGTGTTTGGGCTCAAAATAGTGGCCTTTTGGTATGGATCACAATTTTAATTGGCCTAATACTTATGCTACTTTAGAAGACTTTCTTTTAACATATTTTTTTTTTCTTCTTTAACTTCTATACCTTCTCCTATTTTCCTTTTAGAATAAAATTAGGTGGTTATTATTGATTCAACCAAATCTCCTTCCTCATTTGTTGCATTATCATAGAAACTCACATAATCACCAAGTGTATAACATATTTAGTTATAGTTCTCTTCACTTAGGCATTATAGGGTTTGTTTCTTTAACATCAAGTTCATTGTACAACTTGGAGGTCCAATTGGCTTTGGAAGGGGGCTTTAAATGGAGTCCAAACTCAATTTGTGGAATATTAGTAATCAAGACCGATTCAAATAGGAAGTGTAGAGATAAATATACACAAAGATTTATACTGGTTCACCCATAAAAAAAAATTACGTTTAGTCTCCTTGAACAACCCAGTCAAAAGGCTTTCACTAACAAGTATTATCCACCTCTTTAAGTACACTAGTATTGTACACATCTAAGAGGTACACAATAGTATCAACCTTTGGAGGTTCATTATAACCTCTCCAAGTACACATTATTCTCAACCTCTATGGGTTAACCAAGTATTATAACCTCTTGAGGTACACAATCCTAATCTCCTCCTAAGATCAAGGATCTCTCAATAAAATGAGAAAAACTCTCTTTTAAAGAGAACAAATAAGATTCACAGGGTATGCTCAACAACAAAGAATTTTCAATGCTGACGCTCAAAATCCAATCTCACATATTCTCTCTTACTAGCGGATGTGAAAATGTATAAGCACAAATCTAAGACACAACTTTACAACTTTGTCTATACAATTGAATATATCGTTTATCGCTTTCTTGTTGTTGTGTGTTCTCCATCCTTGATGTCTTTATATAGACTTCTGGAATATGTACATTATAGCTTCAGAGTTTCTTCAATTCTTCATATAGTTGTTGGATGTTTGATATAGAAATAATTCTCTTATTGATCATCACATTTAAGGCTTTTCAAAATCTTTTTTTATCTTCTTCAAATATATAAGATGACAAGAATTCTTCGAAAAGTAAGTTAGTATTTGTCTTCATCGCTCATACAAAAAACTAAACTACTAAACTAAATTCTCTATCTATTTATATTACTCATTAAATGGATCTATTGGGCTTGCCATCTCAAATCACCTCATATTAAATCTTTTGCTTATCCTTTATTAATTGATTTTCTATTTTATAATTTTATCCTTAACATTTACTTAGCTTTTTATCATTTGTACGTGTTTCTTATTAAAACTGACACATGTATATACCCTTCCATGTAAGACTTTTACCGACGCATCTTTTGTTGCTTTTTCTTTCGACTTCTCAGCCTCCCGACCTTTCAGCATAACCAATTCATCTATCTATACATAATATACATTTATTTATTTATTTAAAGATATATATTTTAATAACTTGTATGTTTAGTTTTAGTATAAAAATAATTTTGTTATATGTTAATATATATTTTTAAAATCAAGAATACAATTTCTTCACAAACCCACAATTTTTTTTTTCAATTTAGTGACATATGATGAGAAATTGTCGGCAAATTTGATTTGCAACTATAATTTTGTCAATTCCTTCATCAAACTAACAATGAAAACTGCAGCACTAATGGCACTTTAGCTAACAAATTATAATTGGTCCTCTTCTACATTATTGAGTTTGAAATGGAGTTGAGGGAGACACTTTTGGGTTTTCTTTATTATTTAGTTTTTCATTATAATTTAAAATATTAAATTATAAATCTAAATACTAAATCTTAAACATAAAACACAATTATGATAAATTGTGACCATTGAGTGAAAGGGTGATCGAGTTGCATAATTTTAATGCTTATTTAAAAATAAGAAATCAAAAGGAAATCGATAAAATTATATCATTTTCTACTTACAATTATTTCTTTTTCTACCTACAATCATGTAGAATTATTTATCAATGGTCCAAGTCATTCAATATTTTACCAAAAGCTATCGAGAAAAGAGAGATTCTTCCTTTTACATACACACAATAAAACAATATAAATTTTACCATATAAAAGTCAGTTTTACAAGATTAAGTTAAACTTAAAATTTGTTCGACTTATCAGATCATTTACTATTCAACTCTTATCGAAATACTCACAAATATATAGTTTCATACATGAATTGACAATCTCAACATAAAGAGAATGTGTAGAAATACTTACATTTCATAATATATATACCACTACAAGAAAATCATGAAATAGAAATCAATTTTTAGAGACCAAAATAATTAGTTGCAATAGTAACCAAATTAGAGACCATTTTAGAAACTAACAAAAAATATGGTTTCTAAATTAGTTTCTATTATTGTTAAATAGTTTCTAAATTGGTATATAATTAGAAATCAATGTTTTAACTACCAATTATTTAGTTTCTAAATTTGGTAGCAAAAACTTTGGTTGCTAATTAGATATCAATTTAGAAACTTATTTAGAAACCAAATTTTGTTTTAGTTTCTAAAATGGTTTCTAATTTAGTTACTATTGTAACTAATTATTTTGGTCTTTAAAAATTAGTTTCTATTTTATTATTTTCTTATAGTGTATATATGTGATTATAAAACTCATCTTAAACCATTTTATAAATTTGAATTAAACTTAAACTTTATTTCTTAATACACTGCACTGTAGCCAACAGTATAACATGCACATGATGCAGACTATGGTCCTGTTTACATTTAAATTAGTTGTGAAGCCTATGCTTCTTCCTCTCTATATATATAATTAAGAAAATCTTTGTTTTTCAAGCAAGTAATACTGAATTCAAGTTTTTAAGTATTCTGAGTTTGAACAAGGTAAATGAAAGAATTACCTAACATACTCAGTTAAAATGATTAGTAATGTTTCACAGTATAGTATTAATCATAATAACATAATTATGAAAATATCTGAGATGAATGTACATGGTCCATATTGAATACACCATCAGCATCTACCACCAAGAAATATTGGATGGTAGTGTGCCACCATTCCGACAAAATAATTCCAACATACTGCAACAGTGTTACACAATATTGAGCTCACTGTATCAGCTTGTCAGAATAGGCCTCTGCACTACTCACTGTACAATTTATGACTGCATAACCACCAACAAACAACTCTGTTCTTCATCTCTGCTCAACTTTCTTCTTTAAGTGAACTCATTATCATTCACTAAACCAAAAATTATTAACATGCCAATTGACACTTATTAAAATAGTCTAAAAGTTTAAGTCTGAATGTGCAATATATTTAACAAATAGAGAAATATATTTCATTGTTCAAAGTTAATTTATATATCTCAACTCAAACCCTTGCAATCCAACTCAAATATTTGCTTGAAAAGAAAACAATTTGGTTTTAATGAAGAGATAGAGCACTGTACCTCTGATTATCACAGAAAAAAGCATCAAACTTTCATTTACTTTTTATATAATTTTAATCAGCAAAAAAAATTGAAAACACTATTTTTGTGCATATGATCTACGGACACCAAGCCTTTATAAATGTTACATAGCCTGAGTTTTGGAGACATAGAAATAAACATATCTTTAAAGGTGAAGTGATTTTTGGTTCAACTAAAGATTTGATCTGGATTACAACGAAATATGCTTCTGTATTTTTTGATTAGTGTTTTGATCCGTTGACTTGTTTATTTATGACGAAGAACATTTGATAGTTTTGAATAGATTGATTTTTTGGTGTTATTTTCGTTCTAAGATGTTCAGTTTGGTTGAGTTAACAGTCTCATGTGAGAGGAGTTGTTGGTTGTTTTTGTTTTGTTATGTAAAAGGGATGAACGAAGTGATTCATATTTCTTTTTCTTACTGATGAAAAACTATTTTGGTGCATATGCAGAAGAAAGAGTAATAATACAGATGTTTTTTTTTTTGCAAAAGAGAACGAAGAATGACAAAAAAATCCTGTCTCTAAGCTTTGCATTCTAGAAAAAGAAACTGATATCATAAAATCACATGAACTCACCTTTGATTTATTAAGCTGGTCACTTCAAGTGTACCATATTATTGTTTTGGTATGTTATGAAATTAATTGAGAATTGATGATGATTATAGTTTATACATATAAATGGTGGATGGAGAGAAAATATAAGTGTGCGAATCATGAATGCAAAATGGAAGTTCACGTTACTGTCATGTGGTAGAGCTGGTCTATTACTTTGAGGCAAGGTAACTTGTGAGGTTGCAATAAACATCTCCAACTGCACATTAAATTCTATTCCTCTTCTTTTACATGAACATTATTATTCGTTCACATGCAAGCAAGAACTATATAAATCCATGCATACATAGGTGGTGTGATCAGTGAAGTGTGTAGCAGTAAAATATTATAAGATGGTGATGGAGAGGAAGTTCATTTGGGTTGTTATTTTGGTGCTGGGATTAATGTTTCAGAATGTTGATGCTAGGAACTTGGAGAAAAAATCTAAGGAAGAGGTGAAGAAGCCTGAATCATGCATAGATGGAGGGTCCGGTGGTGGTTTGGGTGGAGGAAGTGGTGGTTTAGGAGGAGGATATGGCGGAGGAGGTGGAGGTGGTGGTGGTTTAGGGGGTGGATTTGGAGGAGATGGTGGTGGTGGGAGTGGTTTAGGTGGTGGTAGTGGTCTAGGTGTTGGAATTGGTGGTAATGGTTTAGGTGGTGGTGGTGGTATAGTTGGTGGCATTGGTGGAGGCATTTACAAAGGAATTGGAATTGGAGGTGTTATAGGTGGAATTGGTGGTGTTATTGGTGGTTTCAAGCATGTTGAAGCCAATAAGCCTTGAAAAATTAGAAGGGTTCAATAATTGCATACTAAGTGATGATATAATGTTCGCTTCGATGGAAGATAATGTTTCATTTTGGATTTATGCAAAATCTCATTCTGTTTTCGTTTTTTTTTCCAATTGGTGTTTAGAACCTTTAGAATATATGAAGTTGGTGGTTGATACGATGTTAGGATTTCTTATATGTTAGCAATAAGGGATGTTAGGTTGAGTTTTGAGCTAGTATCTGATTATTGTTTTATTGTTATTGTTTTTGTCGATTTTAACTGTTATTTTTGATAAAAAAAAATATGATATAGTTATGTCATTAGTATTTCATTTTCACTTGTTGTTTTTATTTTGTTTTAATTTTGATATCTTTCTGTATCCACAAATGAGTTCACTGGGTGCATGCATGCTAAATTTTATTTCACTTTTTTTTACAATTCAATAATGTTATTGAAATAAACGTGTTTCCTTTTAGTCAATAAAGTAAGTTGGATAGATCAAAATCAATAGTTTCTTTCTCTTTAACTTTGATTATAAGAAGATAACAGAATAAAGTGAAAACCAATTGTTATTTGCATTAAACTGTAACAGGGTCAAAAGTGGCCATTGAAACTAAGAAAACTTTACATGGGTGGCTTAATTTCTGCTACAAATTACTCATGTAATCATAGAAAGGAATAAACTAGTGCATTCTCTAGGTCTTGGAAATGGAATTTATTTTTAAGATTGTTTTCTCATTATTTCATAATATATAACTAAGTCGATTTTATAAGATAAAGTTAAATCTAAAGTGTATTTTTATGAATATTATTAAAATTATTTGAAGTTTTATCCTATCGAACATCAATTATGATTTTTTTTTAATAGTGTTGAAGATCTCAAATCGACTTGATATGAGAATATTTCATTATATATAAGTGAGTGCAAACTTTACCCCATAAATCGATTTTATGATATTGAGTTAGACTTAAAGTCCACATAACTAACACCTAACAAATAGAACCACCAATCTAAAACAAAAACATACAATATAGGATGAATATATACTCAATACAAAGTTTTTTACGTATCATTCTAAAAAAGTTATTATAAAAAGTCAATAAATTTACCATAAATAACAATTTATCAAATAAAAGAAAAACATGCATTAACATTTCATGTATTTTTTTTACTTTAGATAGTATATTATTTATTATATTTCATAATAAGAAGAATACGCCTGTTTTAAACTTATGAATTAAAATTATGATTAGTTTTTTTTGTTATAAAAGAAAACGTGTCCTTATCTCTTAATGTAAAAGAAATAC